>Ga0209264_1000731_pt1 | contig 22239 bp, 18 predicted proteins | sample SaaInlV_DNA_150m_FD_184687 | JGI IMG/M metagenome (GOLD analysis project Ga0209264, IMG submission 184687) | Marine microbial communities from expanding oxygen minimum zones in the Saanich Inlet - SI075_LV_DNA_150m (SPAdes) (version 2) | ecosystem: Environmental > Aquatic > Marine > Unclassified... | reverse complement strand
TTCATTGATAAAATGAATGAGAGATAGCCAAAGGTCGGGAGTTCAAGCCTCTCCAGAAGCATATTTTATTTTATATATATTTTATATAAAATAAAAATCTTTAATAAAAATTTATATAAATAATAAACAATAAAATTTATTATGAATAAAATTTGTATAACATGCAAAGAAAAAAGGGCTTCATTTAATAAAAAAGGTGAAAACAAACCTCTTTATTGTAAAAAATGTTCGCATCCGTTAATGATTAATGTATTATGTAATAAATGTATTACATGCAAAGATAAAGTACCTGTATATAATTATTCTGGCGAAAAGAAAGGAATTTATTGCAATGATTGTAAAAAAGATAATATGATAAATATAAGAGATCCAAAATGTGTAACATGTAAGTTAAAAATACCATCATTTAATTATGTCGGTGAAAAAAAAGGATTATATTGTAATGATTGTAAAAAAGATAATATGATTAATTTAAAACATTCAATGTGTATTACATGTAATAATAATTTAGCATCATTTAATGAATTAAATGAATTACACGCATTATATTGTAGTAAATGTGCAAGTCCAACAATGGTAAATATCAATTGTAAAAAATGTATTATTTGTAAGAAAAAATCACCATCATTTAACAAACCTGATAAAAAAATACCATTATATTGTAAAGATTGTAAAAATGATACAATGGTATATGTAAAAAATATTAATAATAAATGTATTAAGTGTAATATCAAGAGACCTTATTATAATATTAAATCAGAAAAAAAAGGATTATATTGCAATGATTGTAAAGAACCAACAATGATTAATGTATATAATAATATATGTATTACGTGCAATGATAAAACAGCAAGTTATAATAAACTTGGTGAAAATAAAGCATTATATTGCATTGATTGTAAAGAATCAACAATGATTGATATTTTACATAAAAATTGTAAAATGTGTAATAAAAGAGCAAGTTATAATACACCTGGAATAACACCATTATATTGTTTTAGTCATAAGAAAGAAGGAATGATATTAAATCCATCAACAAAATGTAAAGATAAAGGTTGTAAAAATATAGCTATATATGGTATACGAAAACAGGAATATTGTGATAATCATAAAAGAGATGGTGATATAAATTTAGTAGAATCAATATGTAGTAAATGCGGATTAATGGATATTGTAATAAATGGGTTATGTATAAATATATGTAGTGTAAGTGACAAAATAACATTAGAAATGAAGAAATATAAAAAGGTGAAAGAGAAACGTATATTGAGAATATTAACAGAATCATATAAAACACCATCGGAATATAATAAGAGAGTAGATTATACATGTGGAAAACGTAATTCAGAAGAGAAGGAAATAGGATATGATTACAATACGCATAAAGTATATGTAGAAATAGATGAGAATCAACATAAGAGTTATTGTGAGTTAGGTGAGATAAATCGTATGAAAAATATATTTATGTCAGATGGTGGGCAAAAGATAGTATTTTTGAGATATAATCCAGATAATTATTATGTAAATGGAAAAAAGAATAAAATATCACAATTAATTCGAGAGACATCATTGATAAAATGGTTACATTATTATGAGAAAATAGAGAATGTACCGGATATGTTATCGGTACAATATTTATATTATAATGATAATAATCAAAAAAATTATAAAATAGATCCATATGAGACGACTATAGAATATAAATGTGATACATGTAATAAAATATTCTATGTAGAGGATATGTATAAAGAGCATAAAGAAAAAATATGTTAGATAATATTTTATATAAAATAAAAAAATAGATATAATATTTTTAATAATATATCTATTTATTAAATGTCTGGTTATAAACCTAATATATTTTTAAGTATTGGAACACAATTATATTTGGATTCATTTGATAAAAAATATATAGATGACATGTTAGAAGAAACAAGTTGTAAAATAGAAGAATATGTTATTAAAATCGAAGAACATAAAAAACATTTAGAATATATAAAGTCAAAAAAATATGAAATTGAAGAAAAAATAAGAGAAAATGATATTATAGCGTTAGAAAATAAGATTGATTCTATACATAACATATATCAAGAATATATTATTTATTATGATATTATTAATAATTATATAGAATAATATGATATGATTATCATCATTTCATCATTTTTTTAATAGTTATAAATTGTATTTTTAATTTTTTTCACTGTGCATAAACTTTTACCTGATTACCAGAAGTAGAATCCCAACAAAATATAGTGTACCAACAACCTAACCAGCAAGCTAATATCATATCAGGACATTCACATCCCTTAACCTGATAAACGGCACAAGGAGGACAACAAAATTTACAACATAAACCAGGGTCTTCATCAGTGGGCATGTTGGAAAAAGTAAATTAATATATTATTTATTAATAAATATATTAATATGATTTATTAATATGATTTATTAATATGATTCAATTTTTTTAATGACATTATATAGATAGTAAATTATAATTGTGTTTTTAATTTTTTAAATTAAATGATGGAATATTCTCCAACTTCCAAAAATCGTAAAAAAGTTTATCGTTTTTGTTTGGATTTTTTAGATTTTTTAAATTTTGGTTGAACTGGAATAATTTTTGCTTCTGCTAATGGAATACCTTCCTCCATATTAGAGAGTGTAGCTTGAATATCTTTTTGAAAGGGTTTAATAGTCGGTTTTATGATTTCTGAACCAGATTGAGTATATAAGTTTTTTCTTTTTTCTGAAAATGCGTTTGCATTCCTATCTAATGTGGATGGAGTGGAATTAGTTATATTCGCAATTTGTTGTTTACTAGGGCATCCGCATAATTTATAGCCACAAGCTACTATTGATATGATTATTCCCAAAATGAATAAAGTAATAGTTCCACCATTTGCTACGCAACAATCACTCCCATTAGTTGAGCAACATGTAAATTGATCACCATTATCATCACACATAATATCAGTATTAGCAGTACCAAAAACACCACATTTTACTTCCCATATATTATACAGTGGGCAAGTATCACAGCTTTCTGTATCAATATACCAGGTGTCGTCATTAGTAGGGGGTATAATTCCAATATTTGAAGTAGGAGGGGGACTTGGACTGGGATTTGGAGTGGAGGAATATAAACTGGAACAATATCTTGTAGAACGAAGACGTTCACTTGAATAATCAATTATGGCACTAGATGATAAATCCTCATACCATACTAGATATGAAGCCGGAACTGAACATATCCCTTGCTGTTCTGTTTGATAAACACCGTTTCCGCCACAATAACTATTTGAATATAACCGAGTTTGCAAATTATTATTAGTACAATCCACTATTTCCATTGAACTACTTGCGCTAATTTGCATACAAGATTCTTTAATAATACCCATTATTTCAAACGCGAAAGGAGTAGAACAAGAAGTATCACTATATTCAACTTTATTCATTCCAGGTATAGAAACATCAAATTGAAAATCGTCTGTATATAAAGTCTTAAATCCATAAACACTACATACGTTTAAATCTTCCATATAAGAGAATCGGTATATTTCACCAGAGGAACAACTCGTGTCAGTATAAGTGTGAAAATCCATAATAAAATTATTAGGAGATGAATTTACTACATCATATTTACATGAATTTATATCAGCAAGAACAGAAGAAGTGTGCGAACATTTAAAACAATAATTAACACGAACACCAGAAATATAAGAACGTATATAATCGTCTGTTTCAAGACCACATTCTTGTATTTCAATCATATTTATCTGGGTATTTGATAAATATCGTTCATCACTATTATTATCGACAATAGTGTGATTGATATTATTATCGACAATAGTGTGATTGATATGTTTTACCATTTTAAACCCCATTTTTTCATGAGGGAATTGAAACCTGATAACTGTATCAAACATAGAATGGGAACTAAAGTTGCCCCCATATACATATAACGGTATCATTAATAAGTATAAAATATACATCTTGTTACTAATATACCAAGAATATATCATAATATATATATATATATATATATATTATAATACGCCCGCAGTTGTTGAAAAAAGTAAAATAATATATTTATCAATGTATTTATTATTATTCAATTTTTTAATGATATTATATAGTAGTTATAGTTATAAATTGTTTTTTAATTTGTTTTTTTAATTTTTTTCAAGAAATTTTTTTAATAATACACCTAATTCTTCATCAGAAAGTTTCGTTAAATCAGTCCTTGCTTTTTTAGATTTTGAAGGATTTTCATCAATTGATGATTGTTGAAAATCATCAATGACTTCATCTATTTCATCATTCTCACATAAATTTTGTAATTCTAATTGAATTTCTTCCACATTTTTAATATATATAGTATCATGTTCATTCATCTTTGATAAAAAGTTTGAATAAATTTTATCTAAATCATAAAAAGAAGGTTTTTGATTTGTATTTTTAACAGGAATATTTGTTTCCTTATATAAAACCATTTCTGTGTTTTTTTTGAATTTTGTATTTTCTCTAATATTTATGTCGAAATGTTTATTAATTTCTATAAGAAATTGAGATATATCTAAATTATTAGCATTGCAAATTGACAATGGTGTTTCATCAGTAACAGTTGTTTTATATGTCATGCTTGGAATTTTATTCATTTTATCTAATTCATTATCGTAATTATCTTTAAATAAAATTATTTTTTCATTATTATTCTCAAAAGAACCAATTCCAAAATCCATTAATAAATCAGATATTTCACTTAGATCCTGAGGATCATTTAAAACATGTGCATATGTAATACCATCTTTTATTTCAATTATATTTTCTTCGATAAAACGTATTTTAATATTTTTTTCATCATGTGATATTGGATATTTTTTAATAATTTTATACATATATTTTTGAATATATTCTAATTTTAATGGATTATCAGTACTAATAGAATTCAATCTTTCAATTAATAATAAGATATATATCTCCCATTCGCGTTTGAAACTATTTCCAAATCCAGCAGTATTGAAATGTGAATTATTTTCTTTCTTTCTTTTTCTACTTTCTTTTGAATTTTCAGATTTTTGGATTGATTCACTTTCTGCTACAGCAATTGCACTAATTAAAGGTGCACGATTTACTGTTGTTGAAGAAAAAATTAAATTTTCTTCAACAAAAATTAAAGTAATATTGTTTTTTGCACAAATATCCAACATTTCAATAGCATTTTTTACATTTCTTGAAAATCTATTTACTTTACTAAATATAATTTGATGATTTTTTAAAAATTTAAGTATTCCTAAAAAATGATTTAAATAATATGAATTGACATTATAGGCTGGAGAATGATATGTTAATATTATTTTATCCAATTTATGATCAATTGTAAATTTTGTACCATTATTATTTATATGGTTAATAGAATCTGTATGTCCTGTATTAATATTATTGTTTTGAATATAATTAATACATTTATTATATTGAGTACTTAAAGAATCTTCATGATTATGTAAATTACTATTATTAGCTTGTACATTATCAGTTGATAATCTTAAAACAAATGTAGTATTTGTCATTATATATTATTTTTATATTTATATATTATTATAGTTAATTTATTAAATAATATTCAATTTTTTTATGAGTTGAATATTTACACGGGTTTAAACGGGTTTAAATATTTTACTATATGATGATTCATAATAACTTTTTGGATATTTTGGAATAATAGTACCATAAAATGATAAATAATTATTTATTTGTGAATGATAATATAGTTTTTTGTTTTTATTATATGCTAATAATGGGCTTGATTTATTTATATAAGTTCGTATTGATACATTATTTGATACATTATTTGATACATTTGGTATAATATTTGGTTTAATATCAAAATTATAATAAATAGATACATAATTATTATTTTGAATATTATTTAATTCATTATATTCAAAATTAACAATATTTATTAATTCAATAAAAATATTGGTATTTTTAGTAAGAATAAAAGTATCTAAATTAAAAAACAAAGTATATGAAAATGAATTATTTTTAATTGTATTATCAATTGGTATATCAGAATAAATATTATTTGATTTAATACTTAATTTAAAATTATTTGTTGTTAAATCTTCCCCATCAATGGTATATATATTATCTTTAAAATAAACAATAATATAATTATTATCATTATTTATACTTAAATTTTTAATATAATTATTAATAATATTAATCATATAATTATAATAATATAATTATAATAATATTTTAAAAAAATTGTTTATGTTTTTTATGTTTTTATGTTTTTATGTTTTTTATGTTTTTATGTTTTTATGTTTTTATGTTTTTATGTTTTTATGTTTTTATGTTTTTATGTTTTTATGTTTTTTATAAATATTTTTAAATTAAGTGAATCTTAATCAGAACCATACGCATCAGAATCTTCATCCTCGTCAATTTCAATCTCTTCATCAGCATCTTCATCAGCATCTTCATCAGATTCAGCTTCTTCATCATTTGATTTTTCATCGGCTTTATCATTTGATTTTTCATCGGCTTTATCATTATCTTCTACGGCTTTATCGTCAGTAAAAGAGAATACATCATTAAAATCTTGTCTTGGACCATTGTTTTTGTATACATGTAATTCACTAAGTTTGTAATTAATACCAACTTTACTTGAAATAAAGTAAATACGTGGTTGAACAATTACTCTAATATGAGAATTTGCAGGAACAATTTTTTTAATATCTTCCCATACATTTTCACATGAATTCCAATCTACTTCTTTCTTTGATTCTTCATCATTGAAATCACTATATTCAAAACATGTAAATGAAGGATTTCCATCATCATTTTTAATTATTTTAAATTTGATTTGATCTTCATTATTTTTATCTTGTGTAACACAAGGATTGAAATTAACTGATTCAGCAATATCACGTGTCATAGATTTTGCTTCAGATGGACCAAAGATTGTATCTTTATACTCCATTATATAATCAATTCCTTTTTCATTGATTCCTTCAGAAAATTCGAAAAAATTATTCACATCATCGACGGATTCAGGAATATCAGAAATATTTTTAATATAGGTAGAATAGTCCATTTCACCAGTTATTTTATTTTCATAAGAAGAGATACCGTATTGTGTTTTTGCCCATTCTGTTTTAATTTTACCAAAAATAGAATTCTTAGAAGAATTCAACACAAGTGCTGAATATCCTTTTCCATCCTTATTCTTTTTAATAGGACTAAAATTAACATCATTAGAATTAAGGTCAGAAGCACTAATATCAACAATTGTTGAAGCAGTTTTCATAACCATTAATGATTCAATATTAAATGTAATACCAAATCTATTACCAAACCAGTAAATACTGGGTTTGATAACAGCTTGAATATGATATCCAGGCTTAATATTTTCTCTTAATACACTCCATGGATCTTCAGAATCATTTAAATTAATTTTCTTCTTCTCAATGGAGACTTTTTTGTCATCTTTAATTTCAATTTTTTCAACAGTTAAACTTTGAAGAACTGGTCTCCCAGTCTTAAAATCAGATCTAATCTTTAATTTAATTTCATCTTGTTCATTTTTATCTTGTTTAATACAATTATTAACCCAAGCTTGTACCATTTCAGGTTTTTTTTTTAATTTAGATGCGTCTTTAGCATTAAGCATTAAATGATTATGTTTTAAAAAGTAATCTTTAAGATTTTCAGTTAAAACATTAACTTTATTAAATAAATTATTAGCCGAATTTTGATATTCGGTAATTAATGATTTATTTTTAACAACAATAGAATAAGAAGGTTTTTCTCCTTCTTTTGCTGTATATTCAGACAATCCATAGGATGTAAGAATTGGGTCCGTTAAAATATACAAATTAGCATTATTATCTAATTCAGGGTTTGTGATATATCCATTAAAACGTCCATCTTTAACTTTTGGTTCTGTAAAACCAATATTTTTTTCATTAAAATCTTTTGCTTGTGTTAATGCGTTTGTGATAGAAGCCATATTATATTAATATAGTATTATAGTTTTTAAGTTTTTTTTTATTAATAATTAAAATTCAATTTTTTTATTATTTTTAATAAATTAATAAAATCACTAAAATAGTTTGTGACTTATTTACATATATGATATTATATCAATCTTTTTATAAATTAAAAATATGATTGTTATTTTTTCATTAATAAAAATAAATAAATAAGTCATAAACTATTTATTAACTATAATTATTTTATTAATAAATTAATAATTATTTTTAATAAATTAATAAAATATATATAAATAAATTATTGTATATATATGTATAGTAATAATGAATAATCATAAAAAAATATGTGCATCAATAAAATCAAAAAAGAATCCAAATATACAATGTTCAAATAAAAGAAAAATAGATAGTGAATTTTGTGGGAAACATCAATTGAGTTCAACTTATTTTATTGAAACAATAATTCAAAATAATAATGAAGAAACAAATGATATAATAATTAAAGAAACTAATAATGAATTAGTCCAAGAAAAAAATGATGAATTAGTCCAAGAAAAAAATGATGAATTAGTCCAAGAAAAAAATGATGAATTAGTCCAAGAAAAAAATGATGAATTAGTCCAAGAAAAAAATGATGAATTAGTCCAACAAACAAATGATATGATAATTCAACAAACGAATGATATGATAATTCAACAAACGAATGATATAATAATTCAAGATAATAATAATGAATTAGTTCAAGATACAAATGATATAATAATTCAAGACAATAATAATGAAATATATGAAATGTCAATAAATGAATTATTTATGAATATACAAGATAATAAATATATACCGATATTGATTATTCGGAGAACGATAAATAATACTTATTTAAAACTATTTATAAATACAAAACAATCAAAATCAAAATTGATTAAAAATATTAAATATCAAATAGATAGAGAGAGATATTATATTAATCGTGAAGATGTTATTAAAAAGATACAAAGTATCGTGAGAATGTTTTTAAAGAAAAATAGATATAGTTGTGTGAATGAAATAGATATATTAACAATGGATAATAAAATGGAAATACAAAATCCATATTTTTATAAATTTCATAATAAAAAAAATAATAAATATTATGCATATGATATTCGATTATTATATATGCTTATAACATCTAATTATAAATCATGTCCATATACATTAAGAAAATTTGAAGATGATGAATTAAATAAGATAATATCTTATGTAAAAAAATTACAATCAAAAAATATAAATATTGAAATAATAAAAGATTTATCAAAAGATGAAATAATGGAGAATAAAGTAAAAGATTTATTTTATAAGCTAAATATGTTAGATAATTATACAAATCATAAATGGTTTTTAGATTTAGATGTATCACAACTTATTCAATTATATATTAGTGCTGAAGATATATGGAATTATCGTTCATCATTATCATCAATTGCTAAATATAATATAATTCAAAATAATTATATATTTAACATACCAGTATTGATGTTGAGAAAAATAAAATATATTAATAAATTAAGAAATATATTACTTAAAACATTTGACATTATGATATCAAATGGAATAGATATAAATGAAAAGAAATTGGGTGCTATATTGGTATTATCAGCATTAGTAGAAGTAAGTATTAATGCTGCAGATTCGCTACCTCATTTAATTCAGGTGTAATTCAGGTGTAATACTGGAGACATTATTAAAAATATTATTTTTTATATTCATATAAGTTTGATTTAGATTATACTTATTAAAAAAATTATGATTATCATCATCGTCATTAATATTAATGATTATGAATTTATTATTTTTAAAATATGTCAATATTGCAGGATATATTTCTTCTAAATTATGAAGCACATCTTCAATATTCATTTTAATATTTAATTTACATGTTAAAATAACATCATATATGATATTAAGAATATAAGATTTATTATTATATTTAATATCATTTCTAATTAATTTTATATCATCTTGTATATTATCATATATAAAAATTTTATTTTGAAAATAATATTTAGATTTTTGTAAATCATTTAATGAATAATAAAAATTAACAGTTCCATTAAAATCAATAGATTTATTATTTATATTAATTTTTAATAATTTTGAATATTGTAATGGTATATATTCAAGTAGTTTATTGACAGTGACAAATAAAAAGTCATGATATTCTTTTCTTCTAATATCATTTGATGGTCTAATTAATGAATTAAACTTTTTCATAGAGTTAACAAATGATAGTTCATATACAGGAAATGGATTCATCACAAACATTTGAATATTTTTAAAATTTAATGGTATTTTTTTATGAAAATAAATATCAGAATGATAATCAATAATTTTCAAATTATATAAAAAAATTTTAATCATTTCTTTATTAACTGCAAAGCAAGGATTTGATAATGAATAATTTTTAATAAATTCAGGTTCTTTGTGAAGATAATGTGTTTTATTATCATAAGCAGCTCCCATTTTAATTAATAAAGGCATTTGAATATTAATTTTATATTTTTGAAAATTAGCTTCATTTAATAAATTGTTTAAAATATATTTACTTTGTTTTGTAAATACAATATCATCTTCACAAATTAATACGAAATTATGTTCAGAAACTAATATTTCATTAAATAATTTAATATATGACGACCAATTTGCTATTTGATATTTCGTTAAAAAATTATTTTCACACCCACATCTATTTTTTAAACATCTAAAACATGGTGGGAATGACATTACTTTGTTACTGTTTAATAATTCAGTAACATTATTATCATTAAAATGGACTGCTTCAAAGAATTCATAATTCGTTATATCCATATTATTAAATTCATTAATAATATGATTTTTTCTGTCAGTACTTTCTTTTAAATTAATTACATAAATTTTATCAAAAAAAGTATCGATAATCATATTATTTATATGAATATTATTTTGATTATTATACTAATAATAGAATAATTATTTTTATAGATATTATTTAATAATAACTTTTAAATATTTAAAATTTATTAAAATAATTAAAAGTTATTTAATTATAATTTATCATTGTAATTTCATCAAAAAAAAATGTTATTTATAATTATAAACATGCATTATAATAAAATATCAGTTACCGAAATCGAAAAACAATTAAATTCATTAAATATGAATAATTACGAAATATTTAGAGAATATGAGAAAGATCATAATAAATTTTTAGCAACTGATAATATATTTGTATCAGATAATACTAATAATGCTGAAAATAAAAAATATATAAAAATTTGCGGTAACAATAATGAAAAGTTTATAGAAAAAAATAATAATCTTTATATAATTCATTATGATATATGTTATAATGAGAAATATATCAATAAAGAAACAAAAGAAATTAATCTATTGATAATAAAAAATATAGATTTGGAACTAAATACTGATTTAATAGATATAAAAGAATTATTAAAAGATAATAATATGAACAATTGTGAATGTGATGATTTATTACAAGATTTATATTTTAATAATTATTATTATGAAAAATTTAATAGTAAAAAATTAAAAAATAATGTGGAGACAACTAAAAAATATTTTTTTAAACTTAAAAGAGGAGAGATTAATATGAAACATCAACTTGAACAGAGTTTTATTAAAAAATAAATATATATATATTAAAAATAAATATATATTAAAAATAAATATATATTAAAAATAAATATATATTTTTAAAATAAATTATATTTAAAATATATGAGTGATAGCGATAGCAATAGTGAATCAGATGATTATTATTTAGATGATAATGATCCAGAATTTATTGAATTTAAAGAAAATACAAAATTATGGTTAAATCTAGATGATGATATAACAACTTTAACAAACGCTATAAAAGATAGAAAAAATAAAAAAAAACAAATAACGCCTAAATTATTAGATTTTATGGACCATCATAATATAAATGATTTAAATACAGAGAATGGTCATCTAAAATGTCAGAAAACATTAAGGACAAAACCAGTAAGTAAAAAATTCTTAATATCCAGATTAGGAGATTTTTTTAGAAATACAAATAAAGGTGAAAAAGCTGTTGATTTTGTTTATAGTAATAGAGAAAAAACAGAAATTTCTAATTTAAAAAGAATATATCCAAAAAAAAAATAAAATCTTTTAATAAAATATAAAAATTTGAATTTAAAATAGATAAATTCAAATTATATAATGAATATTCCTGATAGGATAATAAAATTAATTAATGATAATAATGATAATGATTTTGAATCATTTTTAAATAACAATGAAATGATTTTATATTATAATATAGAAACAGATTTATTGTTAAAGTGTATTAAAGAAGACAAAATAAAATTTTTTGAGAAGTTAATTTATCATAAGTTATCATCAACATATTATTTTAATTTTAATAATATATTAACTGAAATTATAAAAAAGAACGATACATCGAACAACCCATTGAATGATACATCGAACAACCCATTGAATGATACATCGAGCAACCCATTGAATAACCAAAATGATTATTATAAAATTATATTCTCCATAAAAAATATAAGTTCATATGTAAGTTTTGAATCAATTATTGATTTATCAGTTGAGAACAACGATTATAGTATTATAAAATATATTATAGATAATAATTTGTATAGTTTTAATTATTATTCGTATATATATTATACTAAATTAGTAATTAAAATAAAAGATATAAATATTGTTAAAATATTTATAGATAAATTTATAAGAAATAAATATAAATACGCCAATACTAATCAAAAAAAAGAAAAAGATGTGATTAACTTAAATTGTTATTATGTATGCGATGATGAAATATTTAAATATTTATTTGATGTTATATTGGATAATGATAAAAATCATTTAGATATTATAAAATATACAAAGCATAATGATAAACATGTTAAGAATAATTTTAATTTATTTAAGTTTAATTATATTTATGATAAATTAGATAATGAAAATAATATAAAAATATTCAAAGAAATTAGTATTTTTAATTGTTTTTATACAAATAAAATAGAATTACTTGAACAATTAGTTGAAAAATTTAATTATAGTGATGATAATATATTAAACATAATTAAAAAATATAAAAATATAAAAAATAATAGAAATTTAGTAGATATAATTATTAATAAATTCACCGAGAAACCATCTTATTATTTATATAAAAAATACCAAAGTTATATGACAACTAATAATATAAATATTTTAATCTATTCATCAATTGAGAATAATAATATATTAATATTAAATGATTTAGACATTAGTGGTAAGGATATGAATATAAATATAAAAAAAATAGAGAATTATATTTTAAGTAATCATATTCATAAAGTATATATAAATGAAAATACAATGAATATATTATTTAATAAATTTAATTTATTAAAGAATATTATTTTTTGTGTTAATTATGCAAAAATATTATTAGAAAATAACGAAAAAAAAGCAATGACAGCTTTAATAGACACTATTTATACTGGTGATATATATAATGAAAAATATAGAAAGAATTTTGAAAAAAAAATAAAAAATTTCATTATATCAAATATTATTGTTAAAAGATTATCAGAAGGTGATATATATGATTGGTATTTTATAGAATGGGTAGATTCAAAATTACCGAATATTCATATTTTAAAAGATAGTATTAATTGTATTAAAAATAATATATCAGTAAATGAACCAAATATTCATTTTTTATATTGGAATTTAAAAAGAGAAGATGAATTATTAGATAAATCTTATATGGATGAATTATTAATAAAATTACATTCTAATTTTAACACATTAACAAATTTTATGATAGATAATATACAATATGACCATATATTGAAAGATAAGATAAAAGATATATTATCAAGAGATAAAGAAAATATAACAAAACAAAACTTAATAACGTCAATTTTTACAAAACATTCATTAGACAATATAATAAAATTAGAAAATTTAGATAATGATATGATTAAAATATTTGAAAATATATATAATGATAAACATACATTATTTAATATATTTAAATTCTCATTAAATACTTTATCATATAGTGTAACGAATTATTTAATAAATAAATTAAAAAAAGTAAAAATATCTTCAATAAAGATGATAGTACAATCTATTATTTCTAATAAAAATTATTATTTTATGAATAAAATAACAGAATCGATGATAGTTAAAGATCAAAATGCATTTCTTCAAAAATTATTAATTGAATCAGTAAAGTATCATAATATTATTATTATAGATTGGACATATAATAAATTAAAACAAATAAACAGTAAAAATTTCAATGATGAATTTCAAAAAAAAATTACAAAATTATTTGAAAAAAATATATCACAAACATTATACAATGCAACAATTACAGGATTATATGATTTTTATATTAGTTTAATGAAATATTTATCAAATGAAAACAAACAATTATTATATAAAAATATATTAGATATATTTTGTGACGATAAATATATTTTAAATAATTTTTTAATTGAACATATTAGTTTTAAATCTTTTACTGATAAAGAAAAATATGAATTTTTAAAAAATATTATAATAAGTATTGATAAGTATAAGATTGAAAGATGTATTGAAAATTTAAATATAACAAAAGATGATTACATATTAATTTCTAAATTAAGCAAGGACGATATTGATAGTAAAGGAGAACATCAATTTGAAGATATTATAGATAAAAGTTTTGAATTTAATTTATTATATGATCATAGTTTCCAATTTATAAAATATTTAAATGACATGGGATTACAATTATATTTTGATAATGATATATTCGAAGAATTATTTATGACATCACATTTCAATAGGTCAAATGATAAAGATATAAATAATATGATTATTCTAAAATTAATAATAAAATTATCAGATATTAATTTATTTAAGATAGATGTTGATACAATAAATATATTTTTAGAATATTATGATCGTATGAAATATAAAATTACTGTAGATGATATTAAAGATTTAATTGAAAAATATAATATTAAATTAGAATATAAATTATATTATAATTCAGCTGGAACAAAAACTAAAATATTATTTGATTATTTATATAAAGTAGAAAAAATAAATTTAAGACAATATGACGAAAAGATATTTTTTCAGTCATGTACAGGAAATGATGTTAAATTTGCTAAATATTTATTAGAATTAGACCCAACAATTAATGTTTCTATTAATAATGACCTTATATTTGCTGAATGTTGTAATAAAGGTTCATTAGATGTCATAGAATGGTTATATGATATTATTCCAAATATGAATCATAAAGCAAAATATGAATATTCTATTTGTGGTGCATGTTATTATGGACATATTAATACAGCAATATGGTTAATGAATAATATTGATGGATTAGATATAAAAGTTGATAATGATTATTGTATGGTTTCTGCTATTGACAATGAATGTAATCATATTATAAATTATATTAATGAGATTGAACCAGAAAGATATAATATAATACGTGATAATAATAATAATATTATAAATTTTAGCATAAATAAGAATTTAATAATTGATAATACAAAATTAATTAGTACAGTTATTGAATGTCCTATATGTTATGATAATAACTCATCAATGGTTACATGTTGTAATCACCAATTTTGCTATGATTGTTTTAATCAATATTATAAGAAAAATAGTAATATAAGTTGTCCTTATTGTAGAAAAGAAAATATTGAGTTATTTAATATTGAAGTAATTGAAACAGATGTAATTGAAACAGATGTAATTGAAACAGATGTAATTGAAACAGATGTAATTGAAACAGATGTAATTGAAACAGATGTAATTGAAACAGATGTAATTGAAACAGATGTGATTGAAACAGATGTAATTGAAACAGATGTAATTGAAACAGATGTAATTGAAACAGATGTAATTGAAACAGATGTAATTGAGACAGATGTAATTGAGACAGATAAAATAAAAATAAAAGTTAAAAAAGATTAAATTATAATGATTAACTATTAATTATTATTAAATATAGATTATATCCTGCAATGGTATTATTTTCACAATTAGTATTTATACTATATTTAATATTATAGTATTTCCATAATAATAAGGAAGACGCGTATTCTTTAACTTCATCTTCAACATTCCATATACCTCCTCCAGCAGCACTTAATAAATAACCCATACCTTTATCAGCATTCTTATTTAATTTATTAAATAATTTTATATTAAATTTATGAAGGTTGGCGTAAGAAGACATTGTAATTTTATTTTTTATTATATATAATTTATTTAATTAATAAATCAATTTTTTATACACAATTTTCATAGATTATAATGAATTTAAAAATTTAGTGTAAATGAATGCAAAAAAAATAAAATAGTATTAATTATATATTATGGAAGTTATTATTCCGATTGTGTCCGCGAGTGTTATTTCTGGAATGGGAGCATTTTATGCTTATTTTCAAGCTAAAAAAATTAAAAATGCTGAAGCAAAAATTAATATTGGAGAATCACAATTAAAAAAAATATTAGATGAATGTGATACACAAATAAAGTATATATATAAATTACAAGTATTATGTACTGAATTTAAACAATCGCTAAGTACTTTTCATACAAGACAATATAATAATAAATATAATGATAGTAATAAATGGGGACAACAGCAATTTTTTTTTTTAAAAAATAATATAACGTATGATGAATATAATAAAATAAATGAATCTTTGCAAAAAAATTATAAAGATGATTTTTTTTCATTATGCAATTCAATTAAAAATATAACATTATTATCTGATATACCCAATGATGATTTGTTAATGTTTATATATTCTATATGTGGTTTATTATCATGGATACAAATAAAAAAAAAAGATGATTCGACAATACATGCATATACATCACAAAATAATAAATTAGAAAAATTATTAGATGAATTTACAAATATTTTAAATATAAATAATGATCGTAAAATATCTATACCTATTATTTTACAAAAAAATTTAGGCAATGATTTAATATGTAATATAGTAGATACAATAAATAGTGAAATAGAAAATGAAAATAATAATTTAACAAAAAATAAATATAATATAATAGATTGTACAGATTTTAGAAGAAAAGCAAATAATCGTTATTTATTATTAAATCGTGCTAATAATAAAATTGCTAAATATAATAATGATGAAAAGAAAAATGACATTATGGATGATGTTGATATAATACGTTTTGACGATGTTATAATTAATGAAGAAAACCCAGAATATACTGATAAATGTATATTTCAATCAAAAAAAATAAAATCATGGGGATTGGTTATGGCTACAGAAAAATATAATAATTGGATTAATAATAAAGCAAGTTTATTAGATCATCTAAATCAGGGAATAATTACACAATTTAATGATATTTATAAATATTCAAAAAAACTACAATATTTCTTTAATACAAATTATATTACTTCAAATAATGTTATAAGTATTATGGTAAAACATAATAATAACGAAGTATTTATTGGATTTATGAATGGAACTATAAAATTAGTTAATATTTTAGAAAATAAAATTATAAAATCAATTGAGTCTCCATATAGCTATATATCATTATTCGTATGTTCTATTATAGTAATTGATGATGATAATATTTGTTTTGGTTATGCAAGTGAAATATATAAAGATTATACAAGTGTAATAAAAATATATAATCTTAGTAATAATAGTTTTATAAAAGAAATTGATAGACCATCTATACAAGCATTTTGTATGATTAAATTATTAAATAATAACATATGTAGTACAAGCAATGAAGGGAAAAATATAGATATATGGAATTTAGATTATAAAGATTTAGAAAGACCCATAAATTTTGAACCATTTAAAATTAGTAGTATTGAAGATGATTGGGATAATTCTAATAAGAGAATTGATGTTATTGCACAGATATCAGATAATTTAATATGTTTGGGTCATGGTATAAAAAAAGATATTTTTTGTAATTTTAATAAAGATGAATGTATTGATAATTTTAAAATTAGTATATGGAATTTAGAAAATTCTACTAATAAAATTATACTAAATGGACATACAGATACAATAAGAAAAATTATTAAAATTGATGACATTGATGAATTAATATGTAGTTGTTCTGATGATTGTAATATAAAGATATGGAATATAAAAACAGGTATTTGTATTAAAACATTTAATCATGAAAATACAAAACCAATATCTATTATTCTAGTTCAAAAAAATTTTATTATAGCAAGTTATGATGATGGAAATATATATAAATGGAATATATCAAATGGTAATGAAAGATTAATAGGTATAAAAACAAGTGATAAACATAGTAGAGGAATTACTTACTTATTGGATACATGTAATCCCTTTTTATATCTTTATTCGTCTTCATATGATAATACGCTAAAAATATGGCAACTTCGTGATTATAATTATGAAGTATGTTATAAAACAATATTAATAAATAATGATAATGATGATAAAAATAATTTCAAAGAAATAAAGAATATTCATAATATAGATTATTACATGAAAGAATTAATAAATTTAATATATATAACTATTAATAATTATTATTATAATAAAAAAAAATGGAAATATAAATCAGAAATAGATATTTTTACGGAAGAAATAAAAAATAGTTTATATAATTTAATTACGAATATTAATAATAAACAAAAAATAATAGATATAATTTTACATGAAGAATTATATAATGAACTTGCAAAAGAATGGATACTATTTTTTAATAATAAAATAGAAGATTATATTGATATAAAAACGCGTATTTTACCTTATTTATATAAATTAGATAAATCAAAATTTATATTCAATAAATATGATAAAAATTATATGAATTGTATTATATATAAATTTTATTCAAATAATATTGACCCAATGGTTAATGATTTTATTGAAATATTTAAAAATATTTTATATGAATTCTTATTTCGTAATACGTACAAAACTTTGTATAATTTAGATACAATATGTTCTAAATTAATTGAACAGACAAAAAAACTGTTAAATGAAGATTTAAAGAAACGTGAAAAATTATTAGTGTAATATAATCTTCAATACATAAGTTTAAAATTATATCTTAATATCTTAATTTTTTATAATGGATTTTATTACAAAAAATTATCCTGATTTTAATTGGGAAAAATATAGGGATATGAATCCATATTTATATTTTATGAATTTAAGAACACCAGAAGATTATACACTTAATTTTTTAAATGAAGGAAGATTTGTAGGTAGAAGATACAAAGATGAACATATAAATAATTATTCAATACATGTTTTATTGGCGACTATTGGGAATGATTCAATCTTTAATATATTAAAATGTTTAAAAAATGAACTTAAAGAAGATGATTATCTAACAGTAGTATTTGATGCATCAAATAAAAATATATATAATGTTTCTACATATTGTAAAGAGAATATTAAATCAAAAGTAAATATAGTATATGAAGAAAAGAATTTGGGATATTGGGGACATGGAATTAGAAATAAACATAATAAATTGGAAGGAGATTTTATATATCACATAGATGATGATGATCATATAGTTGAAGGTGCTTTTGATAAAGTGCGTAAAATATTAAAAGACAAAGATACAATATATATATTTAAAATAGTCAGTGAAATAAATCAAATTATATGGATTAATCCAGAAATAAAACTAAATCAAATTAGTACTCAATGTGGATTTATTCCATCTAACCTAAATGATAAATCATTTTGGGAATATAAATATGGAGGTGATTATAATTTTTATAATAATTTACAAAAACAAACAGAAAAAATAATATTTATAAATGAAATTATTTATAAAAAAAAATTAAAACATAAATAGCATAAATAGCATAAATAACATAAATAATATTAATAATTATATTTCGATATGTGTAATATAATACATTAAATTATTTTTATCGTTTTTATAAAAATAATACTGTGTTAAAATATGATAAATATATCACGATATTTATGTTGTTGTAAAAAAATATCAGATGAAAAAATATCAGATGAAAAAATTAAAATTAAAATAAAAAGAATGAAAAAGTTACCTTTATACAATCATTATAATAAAATATATAGTTGTTAAATAGTTTGTGACTTATTTATTAATTTTAATTAATAAAAAAACAACAATAATAAATTTAAATTATAAAAAGATTGATATAATATCTTATATATAAATAATTCACAAACTATTTATTAACTATGTGTATCATAAATATTTTATTTTTAAGATTTAAGATTTAAGATTTAATATTTAAGATTTAAGATTTAAAATTTAATAATATTTGATTATAATAATGTTATATTTTTGTTGTTTTCAAAAAAAAAAAGAAATTAATAAAGATAAATATAAAGATATTAGATTAGAAAGAATAAAAATATTACCATTTTATCATGAAAAAAGACCGAAAATTATAGAAAATTATTATAACAAATAAAATTATTCAAATAATTATTTTTATAGAAACTTTTAATATCATAATAATTATTAATTACTATAATAAATTTTAAGTTTTCATTATAATTATTAAAACTTATATTATTATTATAATTATTTGTTTTAAGAAAAACATTGATATCATCAATATCTTGTATTTTAATATTTTTTAAATCATAACTTATTTGTATTTCATTATTAATATATATTTTAAATATATTAGAATCAATACTAAAATTGAAATTATTTAATGAATTATTAAAATTATTTAAATTATTTAAATTATTTTTAAATTTTTCTATTAATTCATTATTTAAAAATAAAAAATTTAAATCTTGTTTATTGGATAGAATTATTTGAAAAAAATTATCTTCATTAATCTTTATTTTAATATACAATAAATCTGTAAATGTAAAATTAAAACTACTTTTATTAATTTTAAAATAATAATTAGGAAATAATACAAAATTATCAATTTTATGAAAATGTGTATTATAATAATTTGTGTCTATCCATATATGTGATTCTGTTTTTATTTTATTTATATCTAATGATTTATTATATTTAAATATATTTATTACTTTTTTATCAATGTGTTTATTAAAAAAAATAAAATGCCATGATCTTTCAAAAAAATGTCCTTCTTCTGGATTAGGATGATAATCAACAAATCGAATTAAATGTTCATAGAATATTTTTGGTTTTTTTAAAATAATTGATTTATGAATACTAAATATTGCTCCCCAAGCAATATTAATTTCATCTACTTTACTATCATCAAAATCTAAAAAGTTTTTTAACCAAGAATAACATGTTAAAAATGATTTTTTCATTACACCTGTATTGTATTCTTTTTTCCATTTACCAATATGATTAATTGGATATTTTAATAAATTAAAATCATATTTTTGTAATTTTGCGTTAAAATCATTTAGTTGAAAATAATTTTCTATATTTAAAGGTGAATGTTTAATACCTTTGTCAAACCCTAAGGAACCTTGTATAAATATTGTATATTCGTTTAAATTATCATAATTATTAATAATATGATATAAAAAAGTATGACTTTCTCTACCAAAATTAGGTAAACCAATAACATTAAAATCATTTAGATATTTATCATATGCTCCTTTATTATAAATTGTTGTTATATTTTTAAATTTATGTAACCAACTTATATTTTCATTATATCTTGCTACAACAATATGAAAATTATTTATCATTTCGTTCATATTTTTTAAATTAAAATAAATAAAAAAAATAAACTATTTAGTTTATTATATTTAAAATATATAAAATAATAAATATATAATGTTAAGCAATTCTTTAGATAATGATAATGATTTATTATTAGAAAATACTGACGTACAAATTAAAAAACGAACTGTTAAAAGATTAAAGAAAGTTAATAATGAGAAAAAAGAAGATTTAACTGACGAAAAGACTAAGAAAAGAACAGTAAAACGATTAAAGAAAAAAGATCCAGAACAAGTTATGGAAGAATCTAACACAGATGAGAAAGAGCCAGAACAAGTTATGGAAGAATCTAACACAGATGAGAAAGAGACAGAACAAGTTATGGAAGAATCTAACACAGATGAGAAAGATCCAGAACAAGTTATGGAAGAATCTAACACAGATGAGAAAGAGCCAGAACAAGTTATGGAAGAATCTAACACAGATGAGAAAGAGACAGAACAAGTTATGGAAGAATCTAACACAGATGAGA
>Ga0209264_1000720_pt1 | contig 22364 bp, 15 predicted proteins | sample SaaInlV_DNA_150m_FD_184687 | JGI IMG/M metagenome (GOLD analysis project Ga0209264, IMG submission 184687) | Marine microbial communities from expanding oxygen minimum zones in the Saanich Inlet - SI075_LV_DNA_150m (SPAdes) (version 2) | ecosystem: Environmental > Aquatic > Marine > Unclassified... | reverse complement strand
AATTATTACAACTTAATAATATTAAAAATAATGATAATAATGAAGAATTCTTAGATTATATTGTTAGAATATATGGAACAAATTATAATGTATTAAGAATAATCGGTGGAATAGCTGGTTTAGCATATCAATACTAAAAAAAATGTTCTTGTGGATATAAAATAGATAGGAATATGAATGGTTCAAAAAATATATTATTAAAATGTATTAATGAACTAAATTAGGTATGAGAGCCTAATTGTAGAACCTTAAACAGCATTATACAAAACTATATATAGTAATATATTTTTATATATAATTATGAATATTGATAATAAAAAAGTTAAGAAACAGTTTTAATGTTAAAAAAATATATTTTATCATTTTTAAAAAATTCAATATTATTAAATTTTTTGATTAGTATTTCATATAGATTTTTTCTATAATAATTTTTTATATTTAATAATAAAATTAATTCAATATCATCTAAACTTATATTTGTATTACTTATTAACCAAATTAATATTTTATATTTTTTTTGTGATAAATTAACAATTTTAAAATCAAGAAAAAAATTATTATATTTTTTAACAATAAATCTAATATGATTATTTAATTCATTATAAAAATAATAATTAATATTAAATATTTTAGGAGAACAATTTATACAATATAAATTATTATGTTTTAATAACCATTTTAATATTTTTGTATTATCAATTTGTATTTTAAATAAATATTCCTCAATAAAATGCTTAAAAATATCTTTATTAAAATTTATCCCATATTTTAACATTTTTAAATTATTATTTTTTATTGAATATTGAATATATTTTTCCATAAATCTTTCAATTGTTTCACCTTCAACAAAATAAATTTTACTATTATCAAAATTATTCTTTTTACAATACCACTGAATTAACACAAAATTATTATTTATACACAAATTCTCAAATATATTATATTTCTCTTTATCAAAAATTTTTAATAAACAATTACTTATTTTATTTAAATTTAACACATCCTTAAAATTTACATTTATTAAATTAATTTCATCCATATACCTACTATTCGTTAATATTAAATATTTATCATCATCATACATAAATTATTATTAAAATTATAAAATAATAATATCACATATTAAAAATTTATTACTCTAAAAATACTACATAATATAATAATTTCATCACTATAAAAATATAACCTAATATTTTTTCATATTTGTATATTCTTAAATACTTAAAAATTTGTTTCTTATTATTTATAATTTAAAACCGATTATACAAATATTTTATTTTAATAAATAATATTAATATGACAGGGTTCATACAATTAATTTGTTCTGGAACAGAACAAATGTTTTTAAATAATAATGCCACAATTGATTTTTTTCATATAATTTATAGAAGATATAGCAACTTTTTTATTAATACAATAGTTGAAAATAATAATAATATAAATAATATTGAAAATACTGTAACAAGTTTTATCGTTCCACCATCTGGTGATTTGCTTTCTGAAAGTTATTTGAAACTACAATCTCAAGAAAATTTTATTGAAATTTTAGAAAAAACAGACACAAATAATACATTAAATACAAATATTTTAGATTTTTACAATAATTATTCAATTAAAAAAGATAGTTTTAATAAACAAAATATTGAAAAAATAGATATTATTAAAATAAATTTATCAAATTATTTAACTATTCAATATATTAATTTATCTAATTTAGATAATCAACAAGAATTTCAAGATTTAATAATAAATAATCAAAGTTTATATTTAGAAACAAATAATTTAAATATATACTATAATATTAATATTTTATATAAATTTTACTCATTTATAACGGAAGCTGTTTTGCCTGAAAATATTTTAAATACAGACTATCTAAATATATTATTTAATTCTATTAATTATTCTCAATTAAAATATATTAGAATTGATTTAAAATATTTAGAAACATCTTTTAAAATAATTTCAAATAATGTTAAATATCAAGAATTAATTGAATTATTTCTTAATAATCAAGATATTAATGATAATAATAAATTTAAAATATCTAAAAATGATTTATATTTATATGTAAATAATGAAAATTTAACAACATTAATATTTAATAATATTTACAATTCAATAAATGAAACAAATACATTTATAAATTATAAAACAAAATTTCAAAAATCAACCACAATTATTAATAATGAAGAATTTAATGAATTTATTTTATATAATAAAGAACCTTTTAAATATTATATTATTAATTATAATGATAATGTTATTACCAATTATAGTTTTGATAATTTTAATAATAATGATTTTAATGAAAGTTTAATTCAAAATGAAACTAATCTAATTAATACTTTTAATCTTAATAATCAAAATAATTTAAGTTCTATATTTTTATTAAGATTATTTGTTTATTTATTTAATGATGGTAATATTAATTTAGAACAGTTTATAAATATTATTAATAGGAATACTGAAAATAATATTCTTAGTTTATCATATTTAAATAGTAAATATCAAAATAATAATAATTTCTATATTAAAACTTTAGAATTATTATTTGAAAATAATACACTATTAGCATCAAATGACTTTTATTCAAGTTTGGTATATCAATTTGAAACAAATAATAATTATTTTATTAACTTTATTAATAAAAGAATAAATAATTATACAAGTGTGCTAATTAATAAATTTATTATATTGAAAGAAGTATTAAAAATATCATTAAATAATTTAAGAATAAATAATATAACAAATAAAATAATAGATACTATTTTAATTTTTTCTTCAAATACAAAATTAAATATTATTAATAATTATATTAAATTAATTGTTAATTTAGATAGTAATAATTTTTTATTTGATTTATTTGAAAATAATCAAATATTATATTATCAAGAATTATTAAATAATTTTATAAATAAAAATATTAATGAAATAACATATTATTATCAATACTCTTTTAATTTTTATAAATTAACAAGTAATTCAACAAAAGTATTAAAAGATATTTATAATAAACAATCAAATTATATTTATCAATCAACAGGTAAAAATACTTTTAACATTTATAATAATCAATTTTCTATATTTCCTCTTTCAAGTTCATTATTTTCAAATTCAAATAATTATTTTAATATAAAACTTAAAAAATTTATTAATGAAATTAATACAGAAATATATGAAATATATATTACAAATAGTTTTAAATTAGAAAATATTATTAATAATAATTTTATCAGTAAAAATGAATTTATTGAAATTAATAAAGATATAATTGAAAATTTAACTAAAAGTATTCTCAATTATTATAATAAAAGAATTGAAATACCAAAATTATTAAAATTAAATGAATTAAATAATTATACAAATAGTATTAATCAATATACTTGTTTTGATATATATAATGAAAATTATAATGCCATCATATTAAATAATATATATCTTACAATAAATCAACAATTATTTAATAATAGTTTTGATAGTATTAATATAAATAAATTTTATTTTTCAGTAGGTTCTCCATTATATAGATTATTTTACTTATTTAACTTTTTATGTATAATAACTGAAGATGAAAAATTAATAAATATATTACCATTTGATTTAATTACATTAAGAAATTTTACATTATATTTTATTTTATTATATTTCAATATTACTTTACCATTTAATATATCAAATATTAGTTATGATTTTAATAATTTTAATTTTAATGATAGATTTATTTGTTATGATAAAATTAACATTTTAGATAATATTGATAATTTGTCAGTAAGTATATATTCACCATTTTATTTTATTAAAACAAGTGATAATAATAATACAAATAATTTTGATAGCATATTTATTGAAGAATTTGAAAAATTTTTGGTAAAATATAATAATAATTTTGTTAATTTAGAAAATGTTATAATTTTGGTAAAAGAATATTTTAATAAAATTAATAATAATTTTAATGATATTATTGAAAAATTTACTCTTATTATTAAAGAACCAGAACAATATACAAATATAGATGAGTTATGTTATAATCCATTAATATTTATAAGTGATAAAATATATAATAATAATTATCAATCAACATATTCAATTGGTGTATTATTTGATAATATCAATTTAATAAATATATCAACGATTAATAATTTATTTAATCAAATAAAGAACTGTGATGGAGAAATTACGGATATTTATACTGTTGTTAATTGTAATATTAAAAAAAATAAAAACTTTATTGAAAATGACAATATAGTAGAAATATTTGAATATTTATTATCATCATTTTATAAGTTAAATAATTCTTGTTGTTTAGATGTTAAAATTAATTATAAAACCATAATTAATAATTTTGAAAAATATTGGAAAAATAATATTACATATTTAAAAAATTATTTAATTAATAAGGTAATCTTTGTAAATGGTTATAATATTTTAATACAATATTACAAAATAACAAAAAATAAAATATTATTAAAATCATTAGAACAAGAAAATTTTGAATTTCCATTATTTGAAATAATCTTAATTTTATTATTTGATTTCTTAAAAATTAATCTCTGTTCTGATATTAACACATTCATAAATAATATTGATAAATATACAAATTTTAATGAATTTATAATTAACAAATATAATAATAATATTTATATAAATTTATTGAAAGAATTAATTATTATATTTAAAACAAGTGATGATATTAATAATTTAAATTATTCTATTCTTAATACTAATAACAATAATGGAACTATTGAATTTTATAATTTATTTAATTATTCAATTAATGATATAACAAATCAATATGATAAATTTATTTATTCATATATTAGAAGAAATATACTATCAAGTATAAATAATATAGATTTTGAAGTAATTAATAATGAATTATCATTAGATGAAAGTTATGAAAAAGTAATACAAGTATTATATTCAGAAACTTTATACATCCTTCAAAATTTATATACAAATTTAAATAATAAATATTTAGAAAAAAATTATGAAAATTATGATAATGTTATAATTGAAAATTTATTAGATATTATTAAAAATTATTCAATAACAGAACATAATTATTATGAAACTATATTTTATAGAACTTCTATAAATGAAAATAATTTATTAAAATATTCAGTATATTTCTTTAATGATATAATAAATAATAGTTTTAATGTTGAATTTGAAATTAATAGATTTTTATATTATCATATGACACAATATGTTTTAACACAAATTAATGAAGATGAAATTATTTATTTAAAAAATAATTCATTATATGATACTGTTAAAATGTATAAAGACAATAAATTTAATTATGAAAAAAATTTATATATAACACAAAATAATTTAGGTTTTGAATTATTAAATCTTAATATATTTAATGATGAAATATCTCCATCTCATAATTCATTATTTATTGATTTAATTATTTCATATGATAATTTTTATGATGAATACTTAATATTTTATAATAAATGTATTGAATATAATAATCAAATATTTGAACTTTTAATTTTAAATAATGGAATTGATACAGGTTTATATTTTACTGATAATCTTAATGAAAATGAATTAAATAATTATATTAATGATTTTATACTTTTAAATGAAGATTTTTCTCCATTTAAAATTTATAATGATTTAATTAAATTTCAAAATAATTCTAATGAAATTAATTCTAAATATGATATTAACAAAGATAATATTATGAAAAAAATTGTTATATATTTATTTATGATTTTCTTAGTTTATAATAAATTACCTAATTTTATAATAGAAAATCTTAATTTAAGAACTGATTATTATTTAGAATATTTATTTCCTTCACAAAGTATTGATTTTAAAATAGAAGATGTTATTAATAATAATATTACTTATGATTTAGAAAAATTTATTATGACATATTATAAAAATAAATTAAATTTAGAAGTTCCTAATGAATATCAAGCACCTTATAATGATAGTTTTATAATACAGGTGATAAATAATAATTTGTTGAGTATTGATAATTTTTATACATTTTGTTATGAATATATTAGTTCATATTCTACAAATATTGGTAATGAAAATTTAGAAACAGTAGAATTAACAAATACAACTATTAATAACTTTACAATAACAGATATACTAAAAAATTTGAATATTATATATAATATAGACCAAGTAGATAATAATAACAAAAAATATGATATAACAAATTATAGTATTAAAATATTAAATATTTACTATGAAAACAACATCACAGATATTAATAGCAATAATAATAGTCAAAATATTAAATCAATAAATTATGAAAATATGAAAAAAAATTATGTTGATTTATTTATTAAAAATATCAATGTATTACTAACATTACCAAATTATTTATTAAATTATTATAATATTAGAATTGATAATCAAATAGATATAGTTAGTAATATTATTAGTAATACATTATTAAACAATAGTTATATTAATGAGTATGTATTAAAATTAAATGGAAATACAACAAAAAATAATTTGTATGATAATATAATTGGTTATAAAGAAAATAGTAGAAGTTTAACAATATTAAAATTATCTGAGATGGTTAATACATATGATAATTATAAATTTTCATTAATAACACCATTAGATTATGATAAAGATATTGTATTTACAAATCTTAATGTTGTTAATAATAATGGAATTAATATTTATAAAAAATTATTTAATACTGATTATGATAATTATCAATGGGAAAATAATGAAGAAATAATATATAAAAAAAAATTAGAATATTATGATACAATATTAACAAATAATAATATATTAATTAATATAAAAAAAAATAATAATAAAATTTATGTAAAAACATTTATTGATATATTTTATACATATTTATCAAATGCTTATTATTTAAATAATACAACATATTTCATTACATTTAAAAAATGTTTAGAAATATACCTTAAGTATAATAAACTTGTAATATTTGAAAAAGATAATTTAATAAAAAATGTTTGTGATTTTGAGGAAATAAATAAACTTATTGATAGTATATTAAATGACAAATTAACTTCTATAGAAGATATTTCTAATTTAATTACAGGAATATATTTTTATTTAGTATTTGAAAAAAAAATAAACAATATTGAGAAAAATACCATAGAAGAAGATTTTATCAATTTTTTTAATAATTTAGATGTAGAAAATAATTACTTTTTTGAATATCAAAATACTTTATATAATTATATTAATAAATTAGAAATATTAAATATTGATGAAATAATAATTCAGAAACAAAAAGATGAATTATTAGATATTAATAATATTAATGAATTTTTTAATGTTAAAAATTTAGAAAATATTGATAATACAACATTTATATATTATAAATTTATTCAAACAAATGATTTAACTAATTTAATTGATAAGTTTAGATTATCGATAAATGATTTGATAGAATATACATTAAATAATTCAATTAATTATCAATTAAATTTGTCTTATGAAGAATATTTTAAAGATGTTGTATTTGAATATACAAATTATGTAAATAATAGTATTGAAAATTTGGAATATAAATTATCATTTAAAGATTTTAAATATTATACATATGAATATATAAAATATATAGTTAATACTTTTGATGATAATTTAATTAAAAAACAATTCTTTGGAATAACTAAAAATATTTATGATGAAATATTTATTAATACCACATTACAAAAACAAATTATATTTATGAATAATTATTGGAAATATTCTTTATTAAATGAAAAATTTATTCCAATTCAAAATAATAGTTTATATATTTTATACATATTAAAAATATTTGTTTTAATGATTAAAAATCAACTTGGATATAGAGATAATATAAATAATGTTTTATCATATGGTAATACTTATACAACATATAATATTGAATATAATTGCTTGGATATATCAAATAGTGTTCCATTATGTTTAGATTACATTAATACAAATTATATTAGAAATAATGATTTGAATAATTATTTTAAAAGGATTATGAATAAAGTAATTAAATTAAATGTTGAATATGGTATTTTAGATAATACACAAAAATATGATAATCCAACAATATCAAAGGTATATGATGTATTAGTTAATAAAATGTGTATTGATAATGAAAGTGTAATAACATTAGATTTATTTCCAAATGTTATTAGTAATTTAATTAATAATAATACGAATATTATTGATAATAATAATAATGTTTTAGATGTTATTTTAAAACAAATTCTTAATGCATTGAATAAAAATTTTGAACCATTTATTGATATATTGGGGGGTTATAGTGATACAATAGGAGCAGAGTATTCACCATCAATAGCACAGTTAAATAGTTATTATAAAAATAATAAAATACAAATAAATGAAAATTCATCTACGATAATGACATTAATATTTTCAAATTTTAAGAATTTTTCATTGGATAATCTAAATCCATTAATTGTTATAGTATTATTTTATTTTATGTTGATGATAATTTTTATAACAGTATTTGGTGATAATTACCAATATAATTTAAATTTAATAATAGAAAGTTTAGTTAATGAAATAACAATAAATGTAAATAATAATAATGAAGAATTTATTAATGAATTAAATGCAATTTTTGAGAATGATTATGATAATATACAATTAATAGAGATTAGTAGAATATTTTTTATTAGAATATTGATGAAAAAAGGGTTAATAAATAATAATATATTTATAGAAAGTGGTATTGTCTCACAATATCAAACAAGAGGTAATCCTGAAATTAAATTGGATAGAAGATATTCAGAAAATGTATTGATTGATAAATATATTTATAATTCAAAAATAAATGTGTGGAAAAGTATGTTATTAAAAATTGTGGATGGAAATAAATCATTGGTAATAAAAAATATGAAAAGTATATCAATAGATAATATAGATTTTATAAATATTCCATTGATGTATGTTGATTTTATTGAAAATATATATAATTTGATATATGAGTTTGGAATTTTAAATATTATGGATAGACTTGATTTATTAATTGGTCCTCAATTAGTGGATCATTTTACAAGAGAATATTATGAGATTATATATGATATGACAAATGTTAATAAAGTTCCAACTGTATCTCAATTTTATGGAATTGATGGTAACAATATAATTAATACAGAATTAGCATATATTAAAAAAGTTTTTAAAAGAGATTATTATATTCCTTTATATTTTTTCTTTAAAGATAGGAAAAATGCTTTGCCGCTTATTGCATGTATGTATCCTGTAATTCAATTTAAATTTTATACAAACACAAATACAATTATTAATAATTTTTATAAGACATCATTACTTATTAAAAATCGTCCATTATATAAATTAGCAATGTCATATGATTTTATATTACTTGAGAGAGAAGAAAGAAAAAGGATTGTTGAAAATATAAATGATAATTTGATTGAAAGACATAATGATTATGTATTAACAAAATCAATTAAAAATTTTGATAGAACATTTAATGATAATTTTATAACTGTAATGTTTGAATTTGAATTAAATAATAGTGTTAAACAATTATTTTGGTCTTTAAGTTTATTTTTAAATGATTATTCTTTGCCAAATGTATTAAATCCAAATAGTGAAACAAGTTTTATATTATCAACATTATTTTACATTGATGGAATTAAAATTGATGGAATTCAACCTTTTGTTAGTTATATGACTAAAGAACAAGCAAGATTAAATAATGAAAGTCAGATACAATACGGTCAATTTGATACAGTTAATAGATATTTAACAACATATAAATACAACACAAGGTCTGACCCAGATTTTCCATATTATTCATATAGTTTTGCATTATGTCCTGAAACATTTCAACCAACTGGTTCTTATAATATGAGTAATACTAAAAGATTTGGAATTCAATTGGTAATAAATAAGACAAAAATATTAGAATATATAAAAGGTTATGGAAATTTAGAAAAATTATCAATTAATATGAAACTTTATACTTTAGAATATAATATTTTAAGATTTCAATCAAGTATTGGTGGATTATTATTTAATAAATAAAACTTAAATAAATTGTTCTATTTAATAAATAAATGGATTTATTTCTTTTACCTGATACATATACACCAAGTGTAAATAATAATGGTGATTACATTGATAATATGGATAATTTAAATAATTTAAATAATGGAATAAAATGTCCTTGTGGTTCAACAAAAACATTTAAAAATAAAAGTAATTTATCTTCACATTTTAAAACAGAAAAACATAAAAAATGGTTATTAAACTTGAATAATAATAAACTAAATTATTTCATTGAAAATGAAAACAATAAAAAAATTATTGAAGAACAAAAAAAAATTATTTCTCAATTAGAAAAAGAATGTAAAAAAAAATCTTTACATATTGATAATTTATTAGATAAAGTATTAAAATATAAAAATAATGAAGAAGAAATTGAATTAATTCTTTTTGATTAATTATTAACTTTCATAATTATATCCATAATTTCATCATCATAAATACAATTTTTTAATTTGTAATAAAAATAATATTTTGAATATATTACAGCTTTTTCTAAATCTTCTTTTTTATTTGTTTGATAATAGTTCATATATTTATCAATAAAATTATTTATCAATTCTTTATTATTATAAAATTCATCACCTTCTTTAATATTTAAATAGTGTTTTGTAAAGAACATATTTATGATTATTTAATTATTCATAAATATATTTATTTTTTCAATTTTTATAAAATAATTAATAAATATTTTATAAAATAAATATTAAAGAATATGAAATTAGAAGATATACCTAATTATTTACAAAATTCTCCTTTATATAGTTCATTTCTTGAAAATCAAGAAGATGATAATGAAGAAATTTTTATTGAAGATAGATTTTTAAAAGATAATTTTGAGTTAAATAATTTAAGTGATTTAGAAAATTTATTAGATACATTAAATTTTTGGTTAATTGAAGATGAAGAAATACCTTATTATGAAATATTTTTATTTGTTAATAATAATAAAAAAAAATATGTATTTGATGAAATTATTGAAAAATTTTTTATTATGACAGTTATTACTGGAATATCAAATTTATATTTTTCAATAAATAAAGATTTATTATATAATATAATAAAATCGGATGATATATTTTTATATAAAAATTATAATAAATTAGGTTTTAAAAAAGTATTATTTAATAAATCAATTATTGTGGGTAATTGTGCTTTTAAAATATTTGAATATGAATTTAATAAAATTTTTGATAAAAATGACTTTAATTATGTTTTGAATATATATAAAATTGGTAATAATAATTATATTTACAATAATAAAACAAGGGATATATTTTTTAAAGAATTTAACAAAAGTAAAAATAAAACAAAAATAGTTCCTTATATTTTTGATTATATAAAAAATATAAATGTTAAATATATTAATAATTATATTATTGATATAATTTTATTAACAGAAAATTTAGAACTAATTGATTTAATTAAAGATAATGAATATTTTATTTTACACTTATTTAAAATAAAAGATGATGATTTTATAATTAAAATTATTAATTACTTAATTTTAAAAGATTATAAGAAGATATTATTATTAACATTAATTAATGAAAAATATAAAACATTAGAACATTATAAAAATAAATTTAAAAATATTTATTTAGAATATGAACAACTTAAAGAAATTATTAAACAAAAAAAATCTAATAAAATATTTAAATATATTAAACTAAATAATATAAATATAAAATATGATGATTTGATTAAAACTAATTTTACTTCAGGAATTAAATTTTTTTATCAAAATAATTATATTTTTAATCATACTGATGCTAATAATATTATAAGATATAATAATATTGAAATATTAGAATTTATGTATTCAAAATCTTATCGTGGAAATGAAAATATTTTTTATAATACTCTTTTAAATAATAATTATAATTGCATACAATTTTTATTTGAAAATAATTGTCCTTTTGATATGAGAATATATGATTTATTAAAAAATGAAAATATATCTACAAATTATATTCATAATAAAATTGATAATAAAAAAATTAAATTTGTCAAATTTAATTCAACCGTTAATAATAAAAAAATTGTTGAAACAAAATATATTATTGAATCTATTTTATAATTACTTTGATAAAAAATGTATGCATATTACTCGCATTTTTTTGATATTCTCCAAACTTATCTCCCGAATATTCTAATTCATATATTTTTTCAAAATTAATTATTTTTTCTAAATCATTTTGAAAGTTAACAATATTTGTTTTATGAATGGAACCTGCTCTACCTCTTTTATCAAAAGTAAACCCCAAAATTGAACCAGGAATTAAATTTAAATCACGGATAATATTTAATATTCCTTGTTCTTGTGTACTAATAGAATTACAAGTATCAAAATACCATCCTAAACAATCCTTATTAAACTTTATATTACTTTCTACAAATTTATCTAATGAACCATTATATGTTTTAAAATCATTTTGTATATGACTATTATAAACATAATCATTTTCTTCAACAAGAAAAATTTGGTTTTTTTTAATTCCATATTTCATTAAAGAATTAGAAGTATTATATTCTACCGAATCTAATACTCCAACAAAAAAATTATTATTATTTCTTATTTTAATAATTTCTAAAGTAAATATATTATTGCAAATATTTTTATTTTCATTATTATCAAATGATTTATTTAAATTGTTATTAATAATTGAATTCTCTTTAGGTATTTTTAATTCTTTAGGAGGTCTTCCAGGTCCTCTTTTAACTATACCATTTAATTCTTTAGGGGGTCTTCCAGGTCCTCTTTTAACTATATCATTTAATTCTTTAGGTGGTCTTCCAGGTCCTCTTTTAACTATACCATTTAATTCTTTAGGAGGTCTTCCAGGTCCTCTTTTAACTATACCATTTAATTCTTTAGGAGGTCTTCCAGGTCCTCTTTTAACTATACCATTAAATTCTTTAGGAGGTCTTCCAGGTTTTTTTTTAACTATACCATTAAATTCTTTAGGAGGTCTTCCAGGTCCTCTTTTAACTATAACATTTAATTCTTTAGGAGGTCTTCCAGGTCCTCTTTTAACTTTAATATCTAAATTGTTTAATTTTCTGATAGGTTTATTACCAACAGATTTTCTTGCGGTTTGTTTAGTTCTTGTCATTTTAGATAATTATAAACATAATAATTATATCAAACTATTAAAAAATCAATTTTTTTTAAATTGGTATAATCAAAATTAATTTTATAAAATTATATTATTATAAAATGTTGAATATTGGTATAAATGGATTTGGTAGAATTGGTAAATGTGTATTTCATCAATTGATAGATAATAAACATATTAAAATTAAAACAATGAATGTTCCAAGATTATTTGTTGATAATCTGGATGAATATATAAATTATGATAGCGTCCATCATATAAAAAAAAGAAAATTGAGTGTTGATAATAATATATTAACTATTGATAATCAAAATATCAAATTATTATCTAATAGGGATGCTAAAGAGTTAGAATGGAATTGTGATTATGTTATTGATACTACAGGTGCTTATTTAACTCGTGAAAAATGTTTAGAACATAAAACTAATTTTGTTATAATGTCAGCTCCTCCTAAAGATGATACAAAAACATTTATTTATGGTGTAAATAATCATAATTACAAAGGTGAAAAAGTTATTTCAGGTTCTTCTTGCACTACAAATGGTTTAGCACCTGTATTAAAATTATTAGATGATTGTTATAAAATAAAATGGTCTAATTTTACAACAATTCATTCTACAACTGCTTCACAATATACAACTGATACATTAAAATCACCAAGTAGAATAAATAGAACAGTATTTAATAATATTATTCCATATAAAACAGGTGCAAGCTCTTCTATTATTAATGTTATGCCAAATATGAAAGATAAAATTCATGGAACTTGTATTAGAGTTCCAGTTTCTAATTGTTCTTTAATAGATTTGAATGTTAATTTATGCAATAAAAATATTAGATTAGATGATATTAAAAATTTAATATGTGAAAATAAATTATTTGGAATAGTATATGATATAAATGAAGCTAATTTAGTTAGTAGTGATTTTATTACAACTACTACACCTTGTATTATAGATTTAAAAGCATCTATAGATTATGGTGATGGAAAATTTAAATTAATTATTTGGTATGATAATGAATGGTCATATTCAGCTCAATTGATAAGAATGTTAGAATATATAATTTCGTATAATAATCCAAATATTAAATTTTAATGTAAAGTGTATAAAAATTGAAATTTAAATTATATTTAAAAATTTATTAGAAATATGTCACGTCATATAAATAATGTTAAACAATCTATTATACCGCCATTAAATGGTCTTGTAGATGTTAATATATTAAAATTATCAAAATATAAATAAAAGGAATAATAAGATAATTTAATTCTTTCTTAATGTATAAAACATGAAATTAAGAGATAAGAATTTTTCCAAAAATATTTTAAAAAATAAACAAAATAAATTATTAAAACATTCAACTATTATAAATATTTGTGATGTTAATAATGTTAAAAATTTTGTAATTAAAGCAATAAAAGATAATAATGAATTTGAATTTAATTTTCCAAAAAATACAAAAATTAAATATTATAAAAAAAATATTTGATGTAAAGCGTATAAAAAAAAATATTAAATTATAAACAATTTTTATATGTTGGATTATACAACAATTTTTATTATATTAATTGTTATTGGAATTGGATATTATGTATATACCGCAGTAATTGATAATATTAGAACTACAAAAACTATAGAAAAAAATATTAGAAATGAAATTGAAAATATTGTTGAAAAATTAGAGGAAATTGAAGAAAAGAATAATACTAATAATAAGATTTTATATGACAGATTAACCAAAGTTTATGATATTAATAATAAAATGAATGAAATGAGCATGTTTAATAAACAAAGAATTATAAGCAAAACAGATTTAATTGAAGAAAATACTAATAATAATGATATTTCACCAATTACTGAAAATTGTTTTGAAAAGGCTGAAAATCAAAATAATATTCTGAATGAAAATAATAATAATTTATTTATGAGTCCAAAAGAAAATAATATTCAAAGTGAAAATATTGTTGAATCAATTAATTTAAATATTGATAATAATTCTTCATCTTTATCAAGTTCCTCATCTTCTTCTGAAAATAAAGATAATTCAAATAATATAAATGAAATTATTTTATCAAACCAAGATAAAAATGAAGAAAATTTTGCTTTTGATGGTGAATAAAAAAAAATTGATTTATTATATTTTAATAATATAATATTATTAAAATGGAAACTAATAAAGATATTAAAATGGAAACTAATAAAGATATTAAAATGGAAACTAATAAAAATATTAAAATTGTAAGAAAAGATGGTTTGGATAAATTTTATACAAAACGAAATATTTCTAAAATTTGTATTGACTTAGTTAATCAAAAATTTAATTTAGATAAATTTGATTTAATTATAGAACCAAGTGCAGGTGATGGAAGTTTTTATGAACAAATTAAACATAATAATATATTAGGTATTGATATAGAACCTGAAAATAATAAAATAATAAAAAAAGATTTTTTAAAATATAATCCAGATAAAAAATTTAAAAATATATTAACAATTGGAAATCCACCATTTGGAAAAGTATCGTCATTAGCAATTAAATTTTTTAACCATTCATCAAAATGGTCTAATGTTATAGCTTTTATTATTCCAAAAACATTTAGAAGAATAAGTGTTCAAAATAATTTAAATTTAAATTTTCATTTAATAACAGATATTGATATACCTATTAAACCTTGTAGTTTTGAACCTAAAATGTCTGTAAAATGTTGTTTTCAAATATGGATAAAAAAAGATAATTTGAGACAGAAAATAATTCTTGATGTTAATCATAAAGATTGGATTTTTATTCCATTTGGACCAAAAGATAATAAAGGACAACCAACACCACCTAAAAATATTGATTTTGCTTTAAGAGCATATGGTGGTAAATGTGGAGATATTTTTGAAAATGATTTAGATAAATTAAGACCAAAAAGTTATCATTGGATTAAATCTAATATAAATAAAGAATTATTAATTAAAAGGTTTAAAGAATTAGATTATTCAATTAGTTTAAATACTGCAAGACAAAATTCTATTGGTAAGGCAGATCTTGTTAAACTTTATTTTGATAAATATAATTAACGACCAATTGAATAAGAACATAAAATAGGTATTCCATATTTTTTTCTCCATTCAATTTCAATATAATCACGAATATTATGATTATCTATTTCTAAATAATAAATTATCCAATTATAATTTTTATGTTTATTTGAAAAAATATTTATTCCATTTTTAAAATAAATAATATCATTTTTTTTAATTATTTCTTTTTCATTATTTGAAAAAGAAATATTATTTATAATATCACTTTTATTATTTATTTTTTTAACTTCATTATCTTTTAAATATTTTGGAATTTTTTTATTTTTACCATATAAACATTTTATATGTGAAACTTTTTTATTTATAAAACAATCATCTATAATATCTATTGATATTCCAGATTGTGTTCCATTTCCACCTTTTTCATCATTTCTTAATATATGTTCTTTTATTCTTGTTTTTATATTACAAGTTGTACCATTGTAAATTATTTTATTTTCATTATTTATATTTTCTGGAATTTTATTTCCTGAATTAAAACAATGATTTATTGGTTCATTTGAAACTATCCAATATAATCCAGATTTATTTGATAATTTATTTATATCTGTTTCATTTTTAATTAATATTTTTTTACATATAAATAATTTATTACAAGGAATTTGTATGGAATATATAATTTTATTATTATTATCAATATAACAAGGTTTTAATTCTTCAAATAAAATTTCATCACTATTAAATGATAATTCTTTAAATTTATATTCAATTAAATTAATTTCATTTTCAACTTTATTATTCATTTTTTATATATTTATTTAATTATTGTTATTTAATAATCAATTTTTATTATTATTAAATAACAATATAAGAATTATAAATTATAAAAAAATATTTATAATTTATATAATATATGGGTGATAACTATTATACTAATTGTCCTGCAAGAAGCTATGGACGAGATTTATCTAATTTCAAATCCAGTTCTATGAATAATGAATATATTAAATATATGAATGGTATTGTAAGAGATGATGATTACCGTCTTTTTTTACAAACTAATGGAAATACTTTAATAGATAGTGAATGGCTTTATTTAAGACAAAATTACAGTTGTTTTAATAATGCTTGCGTCCATCAATATCCTTTAAGACAAGATCCAAGAACTTTTTCACAAGAAATGCAAAAAGCTAATTCTCTTTTTCAAACCGATGTTCTTCCTAATTCTCTTAAATGTCCTCAATTCCCCGACTATAGAATGACAAGAACACCAATGAGTAATATGGATGTTAATTACAACTGTTCTAATTGTAAATAAATTACAAATACTCTAATTATTTTTTTATTATATTTATAGTTTAATTATTATAAATTTTGTTTTATATATAATAATTATTATATATCTTAATTTTATAAATGCAGAAGAGAAATTCTTTTCAACCAAAACCTACTATGCCAAGTGTTCCACATATGGGACCTATAAGTAATCAACAAACACTAAATAGTATAAATCAAGAAAAATATAAAACTTTATATTCTAAATTTCAAACAAGTGATTATAATGAATTAGAAAAACAAGATTATGAAAATATTGATTTATCATTTAAAACAGAGGATGGTTCAATAATTAATGCTATTATTAGTAATGATAATTTAACAGAAACTGAAATTATATTATTATTTAAAAAATTTAAAAATTTCTCTAATTTAACTCCAACATCCTCTACTGTAAAATCTATTGAAACACCACTTCATATTGCTTGTAAAAAACAATATTATACAGTTATTAGATACTTAATTGATAATGGTTTTAATAGAAGTATTGAAAAACAATATGATAGTTTTGGTAATCTACCTATTCATTATCTATTCCAAAATTTAACTTATGATTGTAAAGATAATGATTATTACCAACCTAAAAATTTTATTTCTAATAAACAAAATAAATATAAACAAAAAGAAATTAATTTTGAAAAATTATTAATTTCATCTATTCATAATCATTGTAAAGATGTTAATAAATATAAAAATTTATTTACAAATTTTGAAACTTTAATTAATCGTAATAAATTTTATCATATTGATGAATTCACAAGTATTATTAATGATACACAAGATAAAATTAAACAATTATTAATTAAAAAAAAATTATTTATTAAAGATGGTGATGATACATTAATTAAAAAAAATGTTGAAGAAATATCAAAAGACCCAGAATTTATTCAAATATTAAATGAAGCACAAAAAAACTTATTAAATAAATTTGATAAATATAAAATTGATAATATAGAAAATATTAAAGAAAATATTATTGAAGAAACTTTTAAGTCTAAATTAAAAGAAGAATATAGTTTTAATGAAAAAGAAAATTTTAAAGCTATTACTGATTTTAATACAAATCGTAATAACTTATTAGAAGCTGGAGAACAATTTAGACATAAATATTTTGATGACCCATTATCTTTAGTTTTTGTTTATAAATATATTTATGAAACTATTGATACAAATTTAGTTGATATGTTTGATAATAAAAAAGATGATAATCAATTAAATGTCATTACTATTCTTAGTGATATTGATATTCGTCTAAGTCCAAAAAAATATTATGGTAATTTTTATAAAATGATTACTTATTTATATCATCATATTGATTTTAAAAAATTATATAATGATTTGGTTATTACTCCAGGAAGAGGTCCAACTAATTTAGAATATTTAATTACTAATAATAAAGATACTACATTAAATTTAAAAAATTTAAAAGATAAAGATAATAATCCTGATAATTTAATTAATGATATTAATACATTTATTGAATTATTAAAATATTTAAAAAAAGATTATTCATATATTTTCAAAAAAATTAATTATGATTTTATGATGAATTATTTAAGAATTAATGATTATTTAAGAAGAGAAGCTGATAAAAGAAAATTTGAAGATAATCCATCATTTTATTTTTCAAAATATAGAAAATTATTTGATAATTATCAAAAAATTAAAGAAAAAATAGTAGAAGAATTAAAAAAATTTGATAAAGGTGATAAAGATGCTGATTATTTTGAAAAAATTAATTCTAATTATATTTATAATGATTATAATTTAAAAAATGATAATAATGATAAAAAAAATAAAAAAGAGAAAAGAGAAAAATTAAAATATTATCAAGAAAAGCCAGAATATTATTTAAATACTAAGGGAGATATTTCTTATCAACATTTTATTAATATTTATGAAATAGATAATTATGAATATAATAAAAATATATTAAATAGTAATGAAAATAAATATAAAAAATATTATTTTATATATAATAAATTAAAAAAAAAAAGAAATAAATTTATGAGAAGTATTAATTTTAATAATTTTAAATTTAATTTTACATCTGGATTTTTAATTGAAGAAATTATTAATAAAATTAAACAAATAGAAAATAATATTGGTTATGAATTATTTAATTCAATGTATTGTTTAAATTTATATAAAAGTATAATAAATGTTATTATAAACCTAAAAGAAGAATATGATAAATTTATTAATTATATTAAAGATAATGTAATGAATGAAATACAAACAAAATTTTTAGAAATTAAACAACTATTAAATGATGATTTTACAGATTATGATAAATTAATGGAAGAACAAAGTAAATATGTTAATAATTTAGTTAATAATTACTCTGAAAAAGTATCAAAAGAACAATTTAATAAAATATACCGTGAATGTATAAGATTAATTGATAAAATAGATAATGTTATTAAAAAATTTAATAAATCTATTTCATTAAAATATTTAATTAAGAAGAGTAATTATGATATATTTGATGATGAACATGATATTGATTTTTCTACTAATAAATTTCAAATTTTAAAAAATGAAAATATATTTAATGGTTCAAGTTTTTTTGATGAAATATACAGTAAATACAATGGTATAACTGTTTTTAAAATATCCTCTCAAATTTTATTAAAAGACATTAATTTTAATAAACTTTATAGTGATAATAATGTGGATAGATTTGATTTAAAAAAAATTCAATTTTATAAAGATAAAACTGATAAAATAGATAATTTTAATGATAATATTATTGATAATAATAAATTTAATTGTGGAAATTTAATAATAAATTTTGAAAAAGAAGATGAATTATATAAAAAATCTAATATAATTTATAAAACAGAATATGAAAGTGATATAGAATATAATAATGATATTGGTAAATATATATTTAAAAATGAAGAATATGATTATGAAAATAACATTCCAATAATTTCCATTGAATACATAAAACTTATTTTAATGTTTTTAATAATGAAAAAAACACCAAAATTAAAAAAAATAAAAGAAAGTTATGAAGAAAAAACAAAAGAAGAAAAATATGCAAAATATGCAAAATATAAACATTTTATAAATGATGAAAATTTATTAAAATCGTTAGTTGTTTATTATAATTTAATGTTAAATAAATTACAATTTAAAGAAATAAGCGAAATTATTAAGGAGTATATATTAACTGATGATTATAAAGAATTACAAACAAAATATGAACCTTTAAAAGTTAATAAATATGAAGATTTAATAAAGGAAAATCCAATTAGATTTGATTTATTAACAAATGAAACAGATAAGGTAAATAATAGTAGATTAATTAATGATAAGTGTTATAATAGTAATACATTAATTGAAAATTCGGATATTTTGAAACAGTTAAATATATTAGATTTAACAAAACAAGGTCATAATATAATGAATATTTTAATAGACCAAATGAATTTTAAAGCAATTAGTTATATAATTGATAATGAAAGTAGTTTAACACATAATGGAAATTATGTTAAAACAATGAAAGATAAAAATAATTTAACACCTTGTGAATATGCTCATAATAAATTGAATATTATAATAGGTCAATATTCATCAAATGGAGAAGAATTAAATTCTTTATTATCCTTTCAATCAAAAATTATTGATGAAATTAATAGTGATGAAAAATTTAATATTGGACTACAAAAAGATGATACAATTAAAAATATAATTATGAATTGTTTTTATTTATTTAATGAATTTATTTGGTTGGATAATCAAAATGATACAATTAAAGATTTATTTGAAGATATAAAAAATAAACCATTAATTAAAACATTAAATGAAGAACAAATATTCCAAAGTAATATTTTTGATAAAGCAGTTAAAGAAAAATTAATGGATGAATATAGAATTAATTATAAAACAAAAATAACTAATTTTACAAATAATGATAATTCTATTAATTATGAAAATTATGAAGAATTAGTTAATGTATTAAAACAGGATTATATTAAAATAATTAAAATTGTAAATGCAAATGATGTTAAATCTTATTCTAAAATTAATGATTTAATATTTAATAATTTTGAAAATAAAATGAGTAGTAATTCAGTGGATTTAAAGAATTATTTTAATAATATTAATGAAAAGGTATGTCAAACATATTATGATTTGGATAAAACTATAAATGATGATTATAATCAAACAAATATGAATATTATAGATATAATAAGATTAAATATAATAAATATTTATGTGTTTGAATTTAATGAAATAATTAAAGTTTATTTGAAAAGGATTAATGGAGTTGATTATGATATAGATAATAGTGAATTATTAAAAAATATATTTTACTATGTAATTGTTATGGAATTAAATTTAAGTGGTGAAAAAACATTTGAAAGTTATAATACTATGAAAGAACAGTTTATTATTAAAGTATTTAAAGAAAATGGTATTGAAATAGAAAATGATGAAAGATTAAATAAATTTATAGATACTTCAATGGATTTTTATAATAAATTAATAGTTGAATTAAGTAAATACTTTAATGAAAGAGCAATAAATTATATTGGTAATTTACAAAGTATAAGTATTCTATTAAATATTATAGAAAAATTAAAATAAAAAATTAGTGTTTAACACCTGTAGTTTCGTGATAATGTTTTTCAAATTGTGTTTTTAATTTTTGAAGTTCTATTTTAAGTTGGTCTATTTGTTCTTGTAATTTATTAATTTTATCAGTTGAACCACCTTTCATAATTTTTTGTTTTTCTTGTAAATATTTAAGTTTATATTTTAAATATTTTCCTTTATGTTTCAAAGACATATATAATTATATTATATAAATTTTTAAATTTTACCA
>Ga0209264_1000716_pt1 | contig 22388 bp, 13 predicted proteins | sample SaaInlV_DNA_150m_FD_184687 | JGI IMG/M metagenome (GOLD analysis project Ga0209264, IMG submission 184687) | Marine microbial communities from expanding oxygen minimum zones in the Saanich Inlet - SI075_LV_DNA_150m (SPAdes) (version 2) | ecosystem: Environmental > Aquatic > Marine > Unclassified... | reverse complement strand
ATGCTTATCAAAATTTAAGGTCTAAAATTAAAATTTTAAATAGTGAAAAAAATAGTTTAGAATTAGAAGATATTCCTGAATGGAATTATGATGGTAGTTCAACAGGTCAAGCTGAAGGACATGAATCTGACATAATTATTAAACCAGTAAGACTTTTTACAAATCCATTTCATAATGTTTATTATAAAGGGATTGGATTTGGATATTTAGTTTTATGTCAAACATTTGATAAAGATAATCAAATTCATCCAACAAATAATCGTGTTGATTGTGTTGAAATGCATGAAAAATGTAATGAATATGATTTTTGGTTTGGAATGGAACAAGAATATATTATTGTAGATAAAAGTGGATTGCCATATAAATGGGAGAGACCTGATAAACCGTTTAATAGTGATTCTTATTGTTCTGCGGGTGGTGATAGATGTTATGGTCGTGAAATTTCTGAAGAACATTTACATAAATGTTTAGAAGCTGGAATAAGTATTTGTGGAACTAATGCTGAAGTTATGACAAGTCAATGGGAATATCAAATTGGAGCGGTAGATGCTTTAGAGGTTTCAGACCATTTATGGATGTCAAGATATATTATGAATAGAGTGACTGAAAAGTATGATTGTAGTGTTACATTTTTACCAAAACCATTTGCGGATTATGCTGGTTCTGGATTACATACAAATGTATCAACTAAAGAAATGCGTGAGGAGGGTGGTTTGGAACATATTTATAAAGCTTGTGAAAAATTAAGATTAACACATAAAAAACATATTGATTTATATGGAGAAGGAAATAATAATAGATTAACTGGAAGAAATGAGACTTGTAGTTATGAAGAGTATAAATATGGTGTAAGAAATAGAGGTTGTTCTGTTAGAATTCCTTTGAGTGTTTATAATGATAAAAAGGGTTATTTGGAGGATAGAAGACCTGGTTCAAATGCGGATCCATATGTCATAACAAGTTTATTAATGGAAAGTATTGTTTTTCAGGAATTATAATTTTTTTTAATTTTTAATATATTATGTAATTTGTGGTATTACAACTTCTAAAATTCATCATTATAATAATGATATTAAAGAGTTAAAAGAAATATTAAAAAGAGGTAAATTTAATGTTCCAAGTGATGGTAAATATAAACTAAGATTGGGTTGTTACTAGTAACATAATATTTGATATTTTTTGATATATATAATATTTATTTTTATTATTATAATCATTTACTTCTTGATTTTTTTATTTTTTATTTTCTTTTAAATTTTTTTATATTTTCTTAAACCATTCATTTTTGCTACATAAACATTTAAAATTGTTAATACATCTGTTATTAATTCTTCTTCTGGTTCTTTTTTTTCTTTCTTATTTAATACTAATATTTTTCCATTTGAATATTTTTTTATTATATCTTTTATTAAATCAAAACCAAAACGTATTAATCTATCTTTATATGCTACAACTACTTCATTTATTTTACCTTGAATTCCTAAATCTATTATTTTTTAATACCTCTTTTATTTAAATTTAAACCTGAACCAATATCTTTTATTAAAGTATAGTTTGGATATTTTTCAATCATATAATTTATTTGCTTTTCTAAATCATCTTTCTGTGATAATGATGAAACACGAACATAACAAATATTTAATTTACCTTTTATATTATCTAATTTATTTAAATATTTTTGTTCCTCTTTATTATTGTTTTTTTCTATTTTTATATTATCATTTATTATTTTGTTATTGTTACAGTGAAAAAGAAAAAATAATAAATGATAAATTAAAAGAAAATTATGAAAAATTTATTAAAGATTTTAATAAAATAAAAAATTATTTTTTTTGTGTGATGATTTATATATTATTAAAAAAATTAAATTAAAAATAGATGATGTAGAAAATAAATTAGATGAAATATCTTTACTAAAATCATATGGTTCTATAGTTAATAAATATAAAGGAGACCATGTCTTTCCTTGGACAAGGATGATATTAAATATTTCTTCATTTAATAACTTTGAAAGATTATTAAATGATAATATAAAAATAAAAATAAGTAAAAATGTGAATTACTTAATGGTTCCTTTAAAAAATAAAATTAATGTAGAAAGAATTTTAAAAAATTGGAAGTCAATAGCTAAAAAAAATAGACCACCACCTCCTGAATCTGCAACATTATATGATATTGGAAAAATAAAAAAAGGAAATGATGGTAATATGTGTGAGGTGATAATTAATAAAAATAAAGTAAAAAGATGAAAAAAAATAAATATATAATACCTTTTGTGCAATTAAAAATTTTAAATTGTTTTACAACATTTTATAAATATTTTACAAGAATAACTATTAGAAGTGAAAATTAGTGTATAGAAATATAAATAATAATTATAATAATTTTTCATTTTCAATTAGTGGTAAATTTAATGGTGGAATAATTAAAAATTGAAAATTTATTTATATATTTTATTAAATAATTAAAGATGGAAAATAATTACTGGATTGTAGATGATTGTTTAATATTTAAACCGTCTTTTAATAAAAATTTAACAAATTATTATGATGTAATAAATAAATATAAAAAAATTATGTTTAGTAATTATAATGATCCTTTAATAGCTATTAAAACAAATAATTCATATGATGATAAATATTACAATAATTATTTTATAAATAAATTTAATAAAAAAATAGATTTATCAAATAATATTCATTTAACACATTTAACTTTTGGATATAAATTCAATCAAGAAATAAATTTATCAAATAATATTAATTTAACACATTTAACTTTTGGATGGGAATTTAATCAAGAAATAGATTTATCAAATAATATTAATTTAACATATTTAACTTTTGTAAGTGATTTTAATCAAAAAATAGATTTATCAAATAATATAAATTTAACACATTTAAATTTAGGATGGTATTTTAATCAAGAAATAGATTTATTAAATAATATTAATTTAACACATTTAAATTTAGGATGGTATTTTAATCAAGAAATAGATTTATTAAATAATATAAATTTAACACATTTAACTTTTGGATTTTATTTTAATCAAGAAATAGATTTATCAAATAATATTAATTTAACATATTTGACTTTTGTAAGTGATTTTAATCAAAAAATAGATTTATCAAATAATATAAATTTAACACATTTAACTATTGGATATGATTTTAATCAAAAAATAGATTTATCAAATAATATAAATTTAACACATTTAACTTTTGGATGTTGGTTTAATCAAGAAATAGATTTCTCAAATAATATTAATTTAACATATTTAACTTTTGGAGATGATTTTAATCAAGAAATATGCATTCCATTTAATATTAAAAGTTTAACTATGAATAGTTGTAATAATCAATATATAATAGATAATTTACATAATAATATTGAAGAATTAATAATATATAACAATGATTTAAATTTAGATAATTTACCAAATAGTATTAAAAAAATATATATTGAGAATTATAAAAAAGAGTTAAATAATCTTCCTAATTCAATAGAATATTTAGAATTAAAAAATTATGAATTAAAAATAAAAAAAATACCTAAAAAACTTAAAACCGTTAAATGTGATAAAAATTATAAATATATTAATGATTTTAAAGATTATGAAGTTATTTATTATTAAAAAAATTGAAAATTTATATATATTAATTATTAAATAATAAAAAATGAAAAATAACTATTGGGTTGTAGATGGATGGTTAATATTTAAACCTGAATTTAATGATGAATTAAATGAATATTATGATGTAATAAATAAATATGAAAAAATTATGTTTAGTAATTATAATGACCCTTTAATAGCAATTAAAACAAATAATGAATGGAATAGAGAATATTTAAATAATTACATTAAAAGTTATTTTAATCAAAAAATAGATTTATCAAATAATATAAATTTAACACATTTAACTTTTGGAGATTATTTTAATCAAGAAATAGATTTATCAAATAATATTCATTTAACACATTTAACTTTTGGATATCCATATAATGAAAAAATAGATTTATCAAAAAATATTAATTTAACACATTTAACTTTTAAATGGAATTTTAATCAAGAAATAGATTTATCAAATAATATAAATTTAACACATTTAACTTTTGGATTTCATTTTAATCAAAAAATAAATTTATCAAATAATATACATTTAACACATTTAACTTTTGGATTTAATTTTAATCAAGAAATAAATTTATCAAATAATATAAATTTAACAGATTTAACTTTTGGATTTCTTTTTAATCAAGAAATAGATTTATCAAATAATATTAAATTTAATACATTTAACTTTTGACCGTAATTTTAATCAAAAAATAGATTTATCAAATAATATAAATTTAACACATTTAACTTTTGGATGGGATTTTAATAAAGAAATAAATTTATCAAATAATGTTAATTTAACACATTTAACTTTTGGATATTATTTTAATCAAGAAATAAATTTATCAAATAATATTAATTTAACATATTTAACTTTTGGATGGGATTTTAATCAAAAAATAGATTTATCAAATAATATTAATTTAACACATTTAACTTTTGGATGTTGGTTTAATCAAGAAATAGATTTCTCAAATAATATTAATTTAACATATTTAACTTTTGGAGATGATTTTAATCAAGAAATATACATTCCATTTAATATTAAAAGTTTAACTATGAATAGTTGTAATAATCAATATATAATAGATAATTTACATAATAATATTGAAGAATTAATAATATGCAAAACTAATTTAAATTTAGATAATTTACCAAATAGTATTAAAAAAATATATATTGATGATTATAAAAAAGAATTAAATAACCTTCCTAATTCAATTGAATATTTAGAATTAAAAAATTATAATTTAAAAATAAGAAAAATTCCTAAAAATCTTAAAACTATTAAATGTGATAAAAATTATGAATATATTGATAATTTTAAAGATTATAAAGTTATAACACATTAAAAAAAATTGAAAATTTATTTATAATATTATTAAATTAATAAAAATGAAACAAAATTACTGGATTGTAGAAGATTTGTTAATATTTAAACCTGAATTTAATGATGAATTAAATGAATATTATGATGTAATAAATAAATATGAAAAAATTATGTTTAGCAATTATAATGACCCTTTAATAGCAATTAAAACAAATAATTTATATGATAATAAATATTTAAATAATTACATTAAAAGTAAATTTAATCAAGAAATAAATTTATCAAATAATATTAATTTAACACATTTAACTTTTGGATTTAATTTTAATCAAGAAATAAATTTATCAAATAATATAAATTTAACACATTTAACTTTTGGAAGTGAATTTAATCAAGAAATATATTTATCAAATAATATAAATTTAACACATTTAACTTTTGGATTTCTTTTTAATCAAGAAATAGATTTATCAAATAATATTAATTTAACAAATTTAACTTTTGGATGGAATTTTAATCAAGAAATAGATTTATCAAATAATATAAATTTAACACATTTAACTTTTGGAAATGTTTTTAATCAAGAAATAAATTTATCAAATATAATTAATTTAACACATTTAACTTTTGAAAATAATTTTAATCAAGAAATAAATTTATCAAATAATATAAATTTAACACATTTAACTTTTGAACGGGATTTTAATCAAGAAATATATTTATCAAATAATATAAATTTAACACATTTAACTTTTGGAGTTGATTTTAATCAAAAAATAGATTTATCAAATAATATAAATTTAACACATTTAACTTTTGGAAAAAATTTTAATCAAGAAATAGATTTATCAAATAATATTCATTTAACACATTTAACTTTTTTAAATGATTTTAATAAAAAAATAGATTTATCAAATAATAAAAATTTAACACATTTAACTTTTGGATACTTCTTTAATAAAGAAATAGATTTATCAAATAATATAAATTTAACACATTTAACTTTAGGAGATGGTTTTAATAAAGAAATAAATTTATCAAATAATATCAATTTAACACATTTAATAATATTTGACAATGATAAGTTAAAAATAAAAATAAATATTCCGTTAAATGTTAAATATTTAAAAACTTCTAATGTTAATCAAAATGTTATGGATAATTTGAGTAATAATATTGAAGAATTAACAATATATAAAAATAATGTTAATATTGATAATTTACCAAATAGTATAAAAAAAATAATAATTTTTAATTCAAATGATTTAAATAATTTGCCAAATTCAATTGAAGAATTAATATTGATAAAAAATGTTGTAAAAATAAATAAAATACCAAAAAAATTAAATAAAATACATGTGACTAATTTTTTAATAAATTTAGAGCAAAACTCAGTTTTAAATTTTATAAATATACTAAATGATATTTACATTAAAAATGAAAATAATAAATTAAAATATTATATTAATGAAAATATTTCAAAAAATGAAAAATATAATAATATATTATTTACAATTAACAAAAATTTAAATAATTTTAATATTAATATTAATAAATTATTAAAAGAAACTCAATCAGTTATAACTGGTTCATTAATATCTTCGTGTATTTGTAATCAAAGTTTTGAAAATGAAGATATTGATATATTTACACACAATGAAGAACAATTTATTAATGAAGAATTATTAACAGTGAATAATAATTTAAATATTGATAATTTAAATTATTTAAAATTAAATAATTACATAAAAAAAATATATAATTGCACGGTTAATAAAAAAAAAATTCAAATAATTGTATTAAAAGAAGAAACAACAATAAAAGAAGCTATAGAACAATTTGATTTATCTTGTTGTAAATTATTTTATGATGGTGAAAATGTATGTTCTATTAATAATAATTTAATGCAAGAAATAAATGATATTGAAAATTATAAAGCATCATATAATTTAATCCATATAGACAAATCGGAATTTTTAACAATTAGAATAATCAAAGATATGGAAAGAATACAAAAATATATTAAACGAGATTTTTCAATAATTAATTTAAATGAAGATAATTATTATAATAAAATAAAAAAATTATTAATTAATACAATAATAAAAAATTATTTTGGAATTAATAATTTAAAAAATAAAAAATTATTTGATATATTAAAAAAAGGCTTAAATTTTTAATATATTATTTAATTAAACATTTTTATAATATTTAGTAATTTTAATTTATTTATTCATTACAACGAATAACTGTTTAATCGTTTTGAAAAGATTATTAAATGATAATAAAAATTAAAAATAAGTGAAAATGTAAATTACTTGATGGAACCTTTAAAAAATAATAATCTTTATTATTATCTATACTTGACGATAATATATAATAATTTAATTACAATAACTAATAAGTTCATCTAACACTTCTAATTTTATATGTAAATCAATAATCTCTTGTAAATTGTCAAAATTTGTTTTATTATCAGTATTATATTTATATAAATTAAAATTATTAAAAATTTGTAATACATAAATATTTTTTTCATTCTTAATGTAATAATTTTTAATTCCATTATTCCAATTAATAATTAAATAATCATTTTCAATTGTATAATCTCCTTCAAGACCATTAGCACAATATTCATAATAAATTTTATCGTTAATAATAATTAAATATTCAATTTGTTCGTTAAAAATAGAAGTTAATTGTATATAATTATTAATATTATTTTCTTTAACAGTTAATAAGTGATTAGTATTTTTAATATGGTAATTATTTTCAATTTTATTAAAATTATTAAATAAAGATTTCATTAACTCATCATATCCTTTGAAATCAATATTAATATGACTTAAAAGATATTTATAAAATAAATTATTATTAGAAATAATTAAATCATTATTATATTTATCATTATTAAAATCTAAATAATTAAAACTTTCATTTAAAACATTTTTAGTAAATGAAATATTATTTGAATTAAACCACAAACCATTATTTTCAGAAAGAGTTTTAATAAAAATATAATCATAAATTAATTCTTTATCAATATTCATAATTTCTAATTCAATAACTTTAATATCTTGTAAATTATCAATTAAATCATAATAAAGAAAATTTTTATTGAGATTACTATGTTTATTATAATAGATATTAATCATCCAATCCGGATTTAAATCATAAAAGTTTTTAATATTTTTAAAATTATCAAAATTTAATTCTTGAATATAAATATGTGCGATTTTAGGAACATCTGGATATAACCATTGTTGTTTATCAATAATAAAAGTTCCATTATTTTGATAATTTAAATCTTTAAGAATTAGTTTAGGATTAATTATTTTAATAGATGAAGAATCAAATATTAATCCATTATTAATAAGATTATTTATTTTTCCTGTATAAAAAATATTTCCTTTATTAATATTTATTTTATGATTATTAACAATTATAGATTTTTTATTATAATTTTTAACTTGACAAGTAAAATAAAATGATGAGCTATTAAGAGTATTATTTAATTTTTCTTTAAAAATCATTTGTTCTATATGAGCAGTATAATATATTTCTTTTTTATCAATAAAAGTTTCTAATTTAACAGTGTTATTAATATTAATATTTTTAGGACTAATAATATTTTTATTTAAGTAAAAATTTAAATATTCTTTTGCATATTTTTTATGATCTCTAATAAAATGATTTTTATTAATTTCCCACTTTTTCATAGCTTCTGCATTAACAACTTGTCTTTCATGATGTTGATGAATAACAAAAGTTTTATCATCATTAAATTTTTCTGAATAAAAATAAGTATTAATATGTGATAATTTTATTTTTCTAGAAAATTCATTATCATCAAAACTAAATCCATCTTTATATTTAGAAGTAAAATAATCTATTTTTTTAAGTTTTTTTGTAAATAAAACCATACAAAAATAAGCAATATTTGGATTTAATTTATGGTGAACAGACCAATTTTCATATTGAGGGAACCATTGTTTATTTTTATTATTTTTAGTAAATTCATAAACATCTTTAGTTTCATATAATAATTTATTTTGTTCATAATTTTCTAAGAAATAACAATTAAAAATCATACAATCATTTTCTTTTAGATTATCATTAATTTTAGTTAAAATATCACCAATATGCATACATTCAGGATTTTGAATAATAATTATATCACCAGTTGCTTGTAAAAATCCATAATTATAAGTAGCACAAGGATTATATTCTTTTTTAGGATTTTTAAATATTTTAATATTATCTTTTTCTAAATCTTGTAAATTTTCATTACCATCATTAACAATAATTACTTCATAATTTTTGTGATTTGATTTTTCAAAAGTTTCAAGTGATTTAATTAGTTGAGTTTTACGGTTAATATACCCCATTACAATAGATATTTTATAAGACATAAATATATATTATACAAAAAATATTAAAAATAAACATATTATATATAATATTATTTATGAGTAAATATTTAAATTTAATAATTTTAACTTTTAATAAAACAAAAGAATATTATTATAATAAAAATTATAAAAGAGAAGAAATATATATAGTTGGTAATGGTTGGAGTTCATATTATTTAACAAAATATTTAGATAAAACAAAATATAAACTAATGATAATTTCTGAAAATAAAAATATTACAAATACACCAAAATTAGTTAAATCATTATTTAATGAAAAAAATAATAATTTTGAAAATCCATATTCAAATATTATTTTAGATAAAGTAATTGATATTAAAGATAATAAAATTATAACTAAAAATAATAATAAATTTGATTATAAAAATGTTGTATTTTGTATTGGTTCGGATACAAATGATTATGGAATAGAAGGTGTAAAAGAGTATTCTTTTAAATTTAAAACTATTAATGATAAAGATAAATTAAAAGATAAATTAAAAGATAATAATATAAAAAATATTTGTGTTATTGGTTCTGGTGCTGTAGGAATTGAATTATCTGTATTATTAAAAAATAAAGGATATAATATTAAGATAATTGAAGGAATGAATGATATTTTGCCTGGATTTAATAAAAATACAAAATTAGATATAGAAGAATATTTAAAAAATAAAAATATTGAATTATATAAAAATAATTTTGTAAAAAGTATAAATGAAAAAACAATTATAACTAATAAAGAAACATTTGATTATGATTTAGTAATATGGAGCGGTGGAATTAAATTTAGTGGTTATGAAACAACTACTTTATTTAAAACATTAAATAATATAAAAAAAATATCTCCAAGAGGGATTGAAGTAAAAGATAATTTTTCAATAAATGAAGAAAATAATATTTTTTGTATTGGAGATATAGTTTCAAATAAAGGACCACCAACAGCTCAAAATTCAAAAAATCAAGCTTTATGGTTATCAAAATATTTAAATAATAATAAAAAAAATATAGAAGAATTTAAAATAGAAGAAAAAGGAAAAATATTACATTTAGATAATGAGATGTATTTAGAAAGTAATAATTATAATGGATTTGTTTGGAAACCATTTAATTATTTATTAGATATTGGTGTGGATATGGATATTTAATTATTTATAATAAAATTATATGAATCTTCACACATATCAGTAATATTTTTATTTGATTTCCAATTAATTATTTCTTCAGCTTTATTTGATATACAATAACTATCTTCAATATCACCATTTCTTTTTTCTTTAAAATAATACGGAATATCAATATTATTAACTTTTTTAAAAGTTTCAACTAATTCTAAAACACTTATTGAATTACCAGTTCCTAAATTAAGTATTTGAATATCTTTAAAATGGTCAATACAATTAACATGAGCTTTAGCTAAATCAACAACATGAATAAAATCTCTTTTTGCAGTTCCATCATTTGTATTGTAATCATTTCCAAAAATATTTAAATATGGTAATTCTTTGTTAGCTACTTTAATAATATATGGCATTAGATTATTTGGAATACCATTTGGATTATCACCAATCAATCCACTTTTATGTGCTCCAATTGGATTAAAATATCTTAAAATAAAAATATTCCATCCATTTAAATCTTTTAAAATTTCTTCAATTAAATATTTTGTTCTTCCATATGGATTAGTAATATTTTTTCCGGTTTCGCTATTTTCAGTAAATGGTGGTTGTGTATTTCCATATACTGTAGAAGAAGAAGAAAATATTAAGTTTTTAACATTACATTTTTCCATACATTGTAATAAATTTACTGTTCCTGAAACATTATTATGATAATATTCTAAAGGTTTTTCAATACTTTCTGAAACAGCTTTTAAACCTGCAAAATGAATAACACAATAAATATTGTAAGATTTAAAAATATTATTTAATTGTTCTGTATCTAAAATATCACATTTATAAAAAACAATATCTTTATTAGTTATTTTTTTAATTTTTTCAATAATTGAAATATTTGAATTTGATAAATTATCAATAATTACAACTTTATAATTCATTTCTAATAATTCAACTATGGTATGAGAACCAATAAATCCTAATCCACCAGTTACTAATATTGTTTTCATATAATTATATAATTATTATATAATTTTATAATAATAAATTTATATTATATAATATATAATATTATAATATGAGTAAAAAAATAACATTAATAATTGGTGCACGTCCTAATTTTATGAAAGCTTTTCCTGTTTATGAAGCATTAAAAAATGATTTTAAATTAACTTTAATACACACAGGACAACATTTTGATGAAAAAATGAGTGATGTATTTTTTAATCAATTGAAATTTCCAAGACCAGATATTCATTTAAGTTTGGAAAAGAAAACAAAGTCTGGAGATTTTGATGATAAATTGTATGTTAATAATAAAGAATATTTGAAAGACAAAGACGCAGTGATCCAAGAATTAATGTCATATGATGGAGATCTTGGACAATTGGGTGAAATAAGAGATAAATTAAAAGTAGAATTTGAAAAAGTGAAACCAGATTTAGTTATTGTATTTGGTGATGTTACAAGTACTTTGGCTGCTGGATTATCTGCTAAAATATTAAATATTGATTTAGTACATGTGGAAAGTGGATTACGAAGTGGTGATATATTAATGCCTGAAGAGGTCAACCGTATTTTAACAGACCATATTACCAAATATTATTTTATTACTGAACAAAGTGGTGTAGATAATTTGAAAGAAATTGGTGTTACTGAAAATGTATATTTGGTAGGAAATACAATGATTGATACACAAAAGAAATATTTACAACAAGCATTGGATTCTCAATATCATGAAAAATTAGGTGTAAAATCAAAAGAATATGTTTTAATAACATTACATCGTCCAAGTAATGTGGATAATATGGATAAATTGAAAGAAATATTTGACGATTTTGAAGAGTTGAGCAAAACAGAAAAACTGGTATATCCTATTCATCCGCGTACAAAAAACAATCTGGAAAAGATGGATTATTTAAAAAAAGTTCAAGATAATCCAAATATTATATTGGATGAACCTTTGGGGTATTTAGAATTTACGTGTTTAATGGCGAATTGTAAATATTTGGTGACTGATAGTGGAGGATTACAAGAAGAAAGCACAGCGTTGGGTATTCCTTGTTTTACACTGCGTGAAAATACAGAACGTCCATGTACATTTATTGAAAATCATGGAACCAATCAATTGATTCATAAAATTAGTGAAATTGAATTGAAAGACTGTAAAGGGAGTATGGATTTATGGGACGGTAAAAGTAGTAAGAGAATTTTTAATACTTTAAAACAACAAATGAACTCATTAAGAGTCGCAGTAGGTTATGCTCATTCAGGTAAAAATATAGGGGGTGTTAGACGTTATATGGAAAATATACAGAAATTATCAAGACATAAAGTCACCTTATATCCAAGTTATGAAAATGATGAGTTGTGGAGAGAAAAATATGATATGAAAATTAGGAATGATTATATAAAAAACGAAATTATAACAAAACAACAAGAAATCATTGATAATCACGATGTTTTTCATAGTAATGTAGAACCAACATGGATTAAATTATGTGAAGAAGCACAAAGACAAGGTAAATTATGGATACATACATATCATAATATTTATATGGCTGAAGATGAAACAGATAAAAAATTAAAAAAATGGCAAGAAGAAATAAATGATGTTCAATTTAATATTGCTTCAAAAGCTGATTATAAATTATGTGTTGGAGAATGGTTAGTTGATGAATGTAAAAAAAGAGATATTAATAGTGAATTTGTTCCAAATTTTATACCTACCGATAAATTATCTACAATAAAACTAAATAATTTTAAAAATAAATATAAACTAAAAGAATTTATTTTATTTTCAGGCGATGTTAGTGTAAGAAAAAATTGTGTTGAATTTATAAAAACAGCAAAACTTTTACCACAATATAAATTTGTATTAATGGGAACTGGATTAATTAAAGAAGAAATTATAAAAACTCATAATATAGAAATAACAGATAATGTTATTGCAATGGGACCATTATCGCATACAGAATGTTTAGAGGCAATGAATGATTGTAGTATATTAGTTATGAATAGTTTTACAGAAGGATTACCAACAGTATTAATTGAGGCGATGTATTATGAAAAACCGTGTATTATACCAGAAGGTCCAGATTGGTCAAAATTTTTGTTAAAAGATAATAATATTGGTTATAAGTATCCATTAGGGAATGTAGAAAATCTATCAGAAAAAATATCAGAAATTATGAAAGATTATAAAGAATTACCTTTTGCTAAAAAATATGTAGAAAATACATTTTCTTCTAATGTAGTTATAAGTAAATTAGATGAGTTGTATAGTAAAACAATAAATATACCAAGTTTAGTTGAACCGAAAAATATATATAACAGTTATGATATTGAATATTTAGAAACAGATTTAACAAACATAATATTAAATAAACAAATTCATTACAATTATAATGGCATAGATTTTATGTATAATAATAAGAAAAATAAAAAATTATTAATCTTATTCCATGGTTCTGTAACATTAAATGTAGAAAAACCAGTATTTTATGGTTATAATATAGACCCAAATGATTATGATATATTATCATTTAGTGATCCATTAATAAAAAAATATGAAAATTTAGAGTTATCGTGGTTTTTATCAACAGATAGTTTTAATACATTTCAATTAATAAAAGACATAATTAACATTATAAAATCAAAATATACAAATGTATTATGTCACGGTTCTAGTGGTGGTGGAATTCCGTCATTGCTAATATCAAGTTATTTTAAGTTTGACTGTATAATAAATAACTCACAAATATATTTATCAAAATATTGGAATTATTCTCTTATGAAAAATATAGTTAAAGATTTAATAGAAATAGATATTGAAAAAAAAATATTGGAATTTGGATTACCTAATAAATTATATTTATATCAAAATATTTATGACGAACAACATTATAATGAACATTACAATAAATTTAAATTATTTTTAAAAAGTAATTTTGATTGTAGTAATGTATATTTTAATGAATTTATTAGAGAGGATATTGGTAAAGCAATTCCTTGGTATCCAGATGTAGAACAATATTATAAATTAAGACATGATACATTAGGAAAACATCATAATTCACCATTTCCAGAAGGTGTATATAAAGATCGGATATTTTCTGATATTCTAAACAACAAAGAAATAGATTCATACAAAGAGGATGACTAAAAAACCTACTAATATCTTTCGTTAGATAACAAGTTTTTATAGAAATAGTTGAACAATTAAAACAAGACTATAATGTTAAAATAGATTTGTTTCATGAAAATAATGATGAAACTCTAGAAGAATTAATAAATTGAGCAAATATAATTTTTTTGTGAATAGTGTGAAGTAAACGCATTATGTTATAGTCAAAATAAAAAAGTAATCAAAAGTTATTTATTAGATTACATAAATATATTGAATATACTTTTTCGTCTGATATAATCATTAAAAAGTTAGATAATATGTATGTATCTCGAATACCGTGTTTGGAAAATACTTTTATGTAGTTTTTGTTAGAAAAGTCGGCATTTAAAATATGCGTTGCTCAAAATGTAGTGTTTTTTATAATATTACGGACATATACTGTTGATATATATCTTTAATTTTAAAATTTTCGAGGGCATATTGTTTTCCTATCCGAGAAGCTATTTCACGTTCAACCTTACTTTGTGAATAATATAATATTTTTTCACATACTGGCTCAAATGAATTATCATAAAAACAAAACTCTTTAGGATATATACCGTCAAGTTTATATTGTTTTAATGCATTACCATAAATAAATGGGATTGTTCCTGTAGCCATGCTTTCTGCAACTGCTTGATGACTACCTTCAATATCACTAACTGATAATAAATATCCAATTTTCTGCATCCAATAATGTGGATGTTCAGTGTATTTTTCAAAAATTACGTGTTCTGATAAGTTATATTCTATTATTTTTTTATGTAAGTTTTCAAAAAATTTACATTCATTTATGTTTTTTTTTAACCACGGAAGTTCATCTATGGTTTTCCCTAAAATATACAATTTAAATCGTTTATCCTTACTAACCAGTTTTTTTATGATTTCAATTGCTAAATCTAGTCTTTTAATCATAGGCACTATACCCATCATACCAATATTAAATTCATAACCAACATGTTTATCGAGATTTTCGAACATAGACGACTTAACGTAATTATATATCATAATGGATTTGAAAGGATCTTCATATTCTTCACCAGTCAATAATCTAAAGTTTGGAACTTTACCAGTATTTTTTTGCAATTGTTGAAAGTGTTCCCACGCTGTATTAATAGTAACTATGTCAGAAAAGAATTCTATATTATGGTTAATATAATATTCTCTATCAAAATTATCAGAGTTTAATAATTTATATGTGTGTAATCTCAATTTAGCAAGGCGTTCCATTTCTGGTGTAATAAAAATGACTTTGTCTACATTATTCCATTCTATATTGAAAAATTGTTTTGTGAATAATTCCCATCTATGAACCCTTATAAAAAGCTTTTGAATGGTACTCTTATTTATTGAATACCAAACGGCATTTTCGACACCCCATTCACAGTATATTATATCTGTTGTTTTTAATAATTGTAATCTATTGTCTTCTTCATTTGGTTCCCATTTGCATATTGTAACATTAAAATCTTGTTTCATCTTATCAACTATTTCATCCACAAAGTAAAAATGATTATGGTAATCCACTAGTATATTCTGTTTTTTATATGTTACCATTTGTTCATAGTATTTATTTAAAACATTTTTATTATAAGTTTTGACTATATTTTCAAAACGTTGTTTTGTAGCATTTATTATATTATTATTGTTAGTTATTAGTAGTTCAAGTTTTTGTTTAAGTGTATTGCTATTATTTATATTATAGAAAAGTGGATAATCATATCCTAACACATCAGCATATGAAATACTATATGGACATATTAAAGGTATATTTGTAGTTATACAATCTAAATTTTTATTGCTACCAGAATAAATACAAGTATTTGAGCTCCATGTGTTTATTACAACATCAAATTGAGATACATATGATAAATACAATTCATTTGGTAAATTTTTGTAAAGTTTTATGTAATCTAAATTGTATTCTTCATTAATTTCATTCGCTAAAATAATAATTAATATATTTAAATCTGGATAGTTTTCACGTAAATTAGTAATAATTGGTAAATACTTAGTAATTGATGTATATTTATTAATATTACCTATTATTCCTATGAGGTAATGACTTTTCAATTCATTTTTTAATGTATTTGTTTGAGGTTGATAAATATATGTCTTGATAAATTGATTACGGACAAACACACGTTCTGGGGTAATAAGATTGCATTTATAGTTCAATGTACCATCACATTCAAAATATTTTAATATGTTTTTTTCTGCCAAATATGCATTTATATTTGTTTGAAATCCAATAATATTATTTTTCCAAAATTCACTATGATAATGATTACTGTAAATTTTTGGCTCTGGTAATTTCTCAAATAGTTCAAATGATGTGTTACGATAATCACCTCTAAAAAAATAAAAATCGTAATTACGTGTTGGCTTAAATGTTTCGCTATTTTCATAATAACAATTACCTGATTTTTTATGTTCATTAAGACGATTATTTACTTCATCTATTTTTATATATAAATTTTTATCTAGTAGATCATTAATATATACATCATTATAATATACTTCACAAGTTCTTGTTAAGTTACACATTAAAACAATCTCATTCTCTGTGTTTCCTTTTCTTTTATCATTAATTAAATTGTAACACGTAAATGTATACAGAATAAAATTTATTTTAAATTTTTTACTAATAGTTATATTCGGGTATAATTCTTTATTATAATCCAAAAGTTTATATTTTAATGAATTATCGATATTTAAATTTTTTATAATTTTCAAATATTTACAGTTTATTATTCTTTTCAAATTATAATAACTAATATTATTTTCAATAATTAACTCATACATTTCATACTCTTTCACCTTCGTGCTAACTTCTCCATTATCACCCCATCCATTTTTACGCCAACAAATACCAATATCACTTGTTGTGATTTCATAACACGCATCACGATGACTTAAATTATATTTAAACTCACATCCATCAACTCCTTCTGTAATAATTTTATTTATTCCATCAATAAAATTTGCATCACCATGAATTTTACCATACACAATTTTCAAAACCACTTCAGGTCTCTCTTTATGAATTTTTTGAAATTCTTCTATAATTTCCAAAATGTTCTCTTCATCGCGTAATGTACCACAATAAATCAAACGAATTTCATTATCTGTTCTCTCCTGCAAATCAAAATCATATTTATATACTAAAGGTTCTTTTACAATTACTTTATTTTCATTAATATTATTATCAATAAATAATTTTTTTAATTTTTCACTTTGTGTAATTATTGAATTAAATTGATTATTTAATTGTTTAATTCCTTCTAAATGAATATCTAAACAATATAAAATAGTTTTATATAACCAATTTTTATTTTTCAAATTTTCTAATATTTCATGATTTCTTATAAATATTACATCATTATTTATTTCTTCTTTATCAATAATATTAATTATTTCTTCATTTGTTTTAATACTAATTATTTTATATTTATCAAAATTAAGATTTCTTGTAAAAATATTACTAACTTCATACTTACTTAATAAAGTAATGTAATTATTATTTTTCATTAACATATTCATATAATTCATAATCATTATACTATCTCCAGCCATATTATCTAAAAATGTATGAGTATTAATTAATATTTTTTTATCATTTAATTTTTCAATTTCTATTATTTTATTTTCCATATAATTTATATTATTATTTTTATTTTTATGTATTAAATTTTCAACATCTTCAACTGTTTTCCATTTTAAACCATAATTACTATGATTATGAATTACTGGAATTTCCATACATTCCATTTCTTTTACCATATTTGCATTTCCATCACTTGCAGTTAATCTTAAACCAATAAAACATTTTTTATAAATATTATACATTTCTTCATTTTTTACATTTAAATTATTACTAAATATATAATTAAAATTTTGATTTCTTTTTATAATTTCTTCATACATATTTTTTCCATATAAATGTTCTAGTCCCTTCGAAAATCCATTATAAATAAATATACTATCACCTAAACTTTCTGGTTTTTTAAAAATATTTTTATCTGTTAAATATAAATTAAATTTAATTGCATCTTTATATCCATAATATTTTAGTCTATCATTTATATTATTTGAAATATATAATATAATTTTATTATCAATTTCATCAAATAATTTTTTTAATTCTTTATTACTAAGTATTAAATCTACATCAGTTCCACCAAAAATAATATATTTTATATTTTTCATATTTTTAATATTATTAATATCTGTTGTTGAATATACTCCAAAATAAACTGTATTAATATTTTCATCTTCATATTCTTTTAATTTATAAAAATCTTTAAATCTATCTTTAAAATGTGTCATACAATCCGAAGTTCTTAATTGTTTAATTTCATATTTTTCTAAAATATTTTTAATTCTTTTTTCATTTATTCCAAATTTAATATAATGATTATAAGCCTCATGTTTTGTTTCAAATAATTTATTTAAATCACCATTTATTTTCAAATAATATTCCCAATCAAATCCTTTACTTATTTCTCCAATATTAATATTATCTAATTCAAAATTATTATAATAATTATTTTTGTTATATAACACTTTTTTATTTTTACCAATTTTTAAAAAATGTTCTATTACTTTATTTTCATCTTTTTCAATATTAAAATTTAATTGATTTTTATGGTAATACAACCAATCAAAATTAGGATATTCTTTATAAAAATTCTTTTTATTTGTCATATAATTTAATACCATAAAAAAAATTATATATTATTTTATTATATAATGAATAATAAAATATCAGTGATTGGTTTAGGGTTTGTAGGTTCTTCTATGTATAAAAGTTTTGAAATGAAGAACTTAAAACCCAATATAAATTTATTTGGATATGATAAATATAAAGATGGTGGTATTGGAACACTTGAAGAATGTTTAAATACAGATATTATGTTTTTATGCTTACCAACACAATATAATTCAACTTTAGGTCAATATGATAAATCAAATATTTATAATGTATGTGATTTATTAGAAAAATATAATTATAATGGCATTGTTGTTATTAAAAGTACCGTTGAACCAGAAACAACTGATAGTTTATCTTTAAAATATAAATCACTTTTATTCGTCCATAATCCAGAATTTTTAACAGCAAGAACCGCTTTTGAAGATTTTCATAATCAAACACATATTGTTTTAGGAAAATCAAATAACTGTTCTGAAAATAAATTAAATAATTTAATTACATTTTATAAAGAATTATATCCAATTGCAGAAATTTCTATTTGTAGTTGTTTAGAATCGGAATCAATGAAAATTTTTTGTAATTGTTATTACTCAGTTAAAGTTCAGTTTTTTACTGAAATTTATCTATTATGTCAAAAAAATAATTGTAATTATGAAAAAGTTAAAAATATGATGATAAAAAATAATTGGATTAATCCAATGCATACAACTATTCCTGGGCCAGATGGGCAAGTTTCATATGGAGGTTTATGCTTTCCTAAAGATACTAATGCATTGTTAAAATATATGGAAAAAATGAATACACCACATGAAGTATTAGAAGGAACTATAAATGAACGAAATGAAATGAGAACTGATAAAGATAATTGTATTTAAATTATAAATATTTTTCTGTTAGTATTGTTATATAATTTTGTATATTTATATTTATATTATTTAATATAAATTTTTTGTCTGTAATATAATTAGTATTAATTACATTACCATTTATATTTTCATTAATTAATTCACATTTTGGATAAGTATTATTTGTTAAAATCCAATATTTTTTATTTATTAAAATTTTAATAATTTCATAATCATTATCTAAATCTATAAATATATTTCCATCTTCAAAATTTAAAATTTCATTTTTATTTATAAATTTATAATCAAAATTATTTTTTTCTAAAAAATTATACAATTTTTCATAATTTTTATTGTAAAATAACACAAATTTATTTTTATTAATATTATTAATATTATTAAATTTTTTATATTTTAATGTTTCAATTTCAATGTTTTTAAACATATTTTTTAATAATAATTCATATATATTTGAAAATGTATATATTTTACTTACATTATTTATCATATTATAATTTCCATCATCCACATCTTTTAAATTAAAAATTATTTCAATCACTATGTTTAATTTATTAAATATTTCATATTTTTCTATATAATAATTAAAATCAATTATAATTCTATCAATATTATTATCAATAATTATTTTTTTTATATCATCTGAATTATTATTATAATAATCAATATTATCAAAATAATAATAATTTTTATCAGTTATTAATAATGTTTTATTATATTTTTTTTTTATTATGTTATAATCATTATAATAATTAACCATTTTTTCATAAATTTCAATATTTATAAAATCTTTTAAATCTTCTTTTATTATACCCTCTTTTAAAATATTATAGTTATTCATAAAAATAATACTATTTTTTAATAATTGATCTTGATAAAACCCTTTTTTAAATGTATTTATTGTATAACTACCTAAATGTTTTATATTTTCATTCATTTTTATTTTTTTTAATTTTGTATATTCTAATAATTTAAAAGAAAAATCTACATCCTGCATAATAAATGGATCATAAACCACATCAAATAATAAATTATTATTTTTTACTATATTTTTACATATTAAAGAACAACCCCCACCTAAATATTTATTTTGTTTTATATTATTTATAATTTCATTATCATTTAAAAATGTTCCACCAATATATTTTTTATTATCTAAATTACCACCATAATAACTAACATATTTAATTTCATTTGTTATATTATCTAATAAATTATCAATACAATTATTATTTATTATAAAATCAGAATCTAAAAAAAATAAATAATCACAATCATTTCTGGAATTATTAATACCATAATTTTTACCTAAAGAACATCCATTGCTATTTGTTTTTATTATTTTAACATTATTATATTTAGTTAATTTTTCTAATTCTTCTAAAGTATTATCAATTGAATTATTATAAACTAAATTAAATTGAATATTATTATTATTTAGATTAATTATATTTTTTTCATAATCTTTTATTATTTTTTCATTATTAAAAAATAATGAAATTATATCAATTTTGATACTTATTAAATCATTTATTTTTTTACAATTTTCATTATATGTTTCTAATTTATTAATCTCTAAATTTACATTATATTTAATAATTTCTTTTTCACTACACATATACTCCCATATTTTACACGGATTTACATATTTTACTAAATGACAATCCTTAAATGGTAAAAAACATACATCAAACCAACTTAAATATACTGGTAATTCACTATAATCTTTATGGTCTAACCAAGTAATATTATTATGTTCAAATCTTATATTATATGCTTCTTTATGCCCTCCAATCATTAATATATGATAATTACCTTCATCCGCATATTTTTTAATTATATCATAATCCAACCATTCAGCAAATGCACCATAATAACCTAATATTGGTTTATCATTTTCTGGGAAATCAATTGGTTTTGGATAAATTTTATTTTTAGTATTTTTAAAATGTTCATAATCACATGAATTAGAAATATAATAATATTCTTTATTATTATTAATTTCTTTTAAATATTCAATTAATTTTGGATGACTATATAATACATAATCCGCTTCATTAACAATTCTTGATAAATTTTTCTTCCAAACATCAAATTCATTTATTGGTGCATCTATTAAATCATATATTATTTTACTAACTATATTATTATTTTTTAATAATAATACTTC
>Ga0209264_1000701_pt1 | contig 22700 bp, 21 predicted proteins | sample SaaInlV_DNA_150m_FD_184687 | JGI IMG/M metagenome (GOLD analysis project Ga0209264, IMG submission 184687) | Marine microbial communities from expanding oxygen minimum zones in the Saanich Inlet - SI075_LV_DNA_150m (SPAdes) (version 2) | ecosystem: Environmental > Aquatic > Marine > Unclassified... | reverse complement strand
TAAAACCACAAAAAAGGGGTTTATTTTAATTTGGGAACCCTTTTTTGTGGTTTTTGAGAACGAATATTAAAAAAAATTTTTAGTTTGTTTTTTAAAATTTGTTTATTTAAACATTTTATTAAAAATTTAATTTGTATTTGAAATTTTAATATTTTAACATTTTGAAATTTTAATATTTTAACATTTTGAAATTTTAATATTTTAACATTTTGAAATTTTATTATTTTAACATTTTGAAATTTTAATATTTTAACATTTTGAAATTTTATTATTTTAACATTTTGAAATTTTATTATTTTAACATTTTGAAATTTTATTATTTAAACATTTTATTAAAAAATTAATTTGTATTTTGAAAGTTAATTTTTTAAACATTTTATTAAAATCAATATCAAAAATATACAATATTATATTTTGAAACCACAAAAAAGGGGTTTATTTTAATTTGGGAACCCTTTTTTGTGGTTTTTGAGAACGAATATTAAAAAAATTTTTTAATTTGTTTATTTAAACATTTTATATTAAAAAATTAATTTGTATTTTGAAAGTTAATTATTTAAACATTTTATTAAAATCAATATCAAAAATATACAGTATTATATTTTGAAACCACAAAAAAGGGGTTTATTTTAATTTGGGAACCCTTTTTTGTGGTTTTTGAGAACGAATATTAAAAAAATTTTTAATTTGTATTTTAAAATTTGTTTATTTAAACATTTTATTATTTATAAATAATATTTATTATATAAAAATATATTATTATTATATTATATATCAATGGATAATATATTTACTTGTAATAAATGCAATAAAACATTTCCTTCAAATTACAGGTTAAATATTCATTTAAATAAAAAATTTCCTTGCAAAAAAGAAGATAATAAACAGTGTGAATATTGCAAAAAACTTTTATCAAATAAAACAAAAATATATAAACATCTAAAAACTTGTAAAGTATATAATGAATATGAACTTAATAAACAAAAAGAAAATAATAACAAGGAAATACAAGTATTGAGTGATAAAATAGAAGAAATTGAAGATAATTTTAATGATAAAATAGAAGAAATTGAAATTAATTTTAATAATAAATTAGAAGAACAGAATATTAAAATAGAAGAGCAGAAAAATATTTATGAAACAAAAATAATTGAACTTAAAAAGGAATTAGAGGAATTAAAAAGTAAAAATAATAAGATAAATAAAAAGGTAAATATTTTAAAGGATATAATAAAAGAAGAAAAAAAGAAAGTGAATAAAAATTCATATGATAAGATTAATATATCAAAGGAAGATAGAATTAGATATTTAAAGAATAATTTAAATATTTATGAATTAGTAGTTGATAAATTTATAAAAACATATTATGTTAATGAAAAGAAGCCAGAAAATCATTTGTTATATATAAGTGATAAGAATAGGAATAAAATAAAATATTATCAGGGAAATAAATGGATTGATGGAGATAAAAGAATTATATTAAGACAAGTAATGAGAAATTGTATAATGAAAATACTAAATATTGATAAAAATGATGAAGAAGAAATTAGATTAGAGAATAATATATGGAAAAATACAAGTGAAAATTCTATAGATTTATTATATTTAAGAAGTGCTTTTTCATTAGTAGATGATGAAGGTAAAGTTGAATTTAAAAAGATATATAATACAATATTAAATATTATGAGTATGGCTATTTATAGTGGAAAAACTATGATTGGTGAAACAATTAAAAAGGATAAAAAGATTAAAAAAATTATAAAAGATAATATGAATAAAATTGATATTTTATTAAATGATGAAAGTATCAATGATGATAAAATAGAAGATATAGAATTAGATTTAGGACATTTATGTATTTAAATTATAAAAAATGATTAATCAATATAATTAATTTTAAATCCATATTCATTATTTGATAAATATCCATTTTTTTCTTTAATATTTGATAAATTATTTTTACCAATTAAATGTTCTACTTTATATGGACTACATCCATATGAATTTAATAAATAAGTAAAATCATTATAATCATTTGATGTAATATTACATTTTAAATTTGTATTAACAACATAAGCTTTATTTTTATTATAATCATAATATAATACTCTACCAACTTTATTAAATAACTCAATAAACTCTTTACAATTCATATTTAATATTTATTACATATTATAAATAAAATTTAATTTTTATATAAATGATGTAATTTTTACAATGAAAGAGACCACTACAAAAATTAGACAAGTGTAAGAAATTCGGGAGAATACTCAATCACTTGAATGGCGGATAGATAATCTTTTCCATCAGCCTTTCTCTTAAGGACCAGAAAATACTTACCATCAGATGTTTTTACTGGTTCTTTATTTTTGAGAAATCTGGTGATTAGCTCTCCATTGAATTTTCTGCGGTAGGTATTACTTGAAGGAATTGAACCAATAAGTAATTGAAATTCATCTTCATAACCTTTCCGAACATCAAATGTGTTTCCACATAGTGTTCCATAACCATTTCCAAGACGGTTGGTTTTAAACTTATCTTGATTATAAAGAGGCATTTTTAACAACTACAAACTGTAAAGTATATAATCCAAACTATATAAACCATCCAAATAAATTATTTTTCAATTTTTATATTTGAAATAATTCCATCTAAATTAAGGTTTAATAGTGTATTTTTTTCAAAATTATTATGGCAGGTAAAGCAGAATACTATTTTATTATGTTTGTGGCATAAATTTATAAAATTATTATTAATAACATCAATATCTGTTAGTATGTATTTATAATCTTGTATTATATTAAAAAAATGATTAGAATTGAATACATTACTGGTAATAAAACCTAAATTAAGATTTTTATTTTTTAGTGGTAATAGGTGATTTTCATTAAAACTGGCAATAATTATGTTGGATGTATTTATTTTATTATTATTAAAGAGTTCTAATAGATAGTTAGATAATATATCATCACCTTTCAAGTCTAAAATAATTTTAATGTTTTGATAATCAAATTTTTGTATAAATTCATAAAAGAATGGTATTGAATTATTTTTAATTTCATCATTATTCATTTGTTTGATATATTGATTATTATGATATAGGTTATGAAAAATAACAATTTCATTATCTTTATTTAATTGTAAATCCATTTCAATATAATCAAAATTATTATCTATTGCTTTTTGAAACGAAACAAAATTATTATCACCATAAATAGATGAATAACCTCTATGAGCTATAACATTTTTCATTACTAAAATAATGTTATAAAATAAAAAAATAGTGTATAAAAATTTTAGGATAATAATTGTTGTAATTTTTCTAATATTAATACAACAGTTAAAATAAATTCTTGTATTACTTCATAATCTTGTTTTCTTAGATTAGTTGAATTATTAATAATATCAAATATTACTTCAATAATTTTAACTTCATCTTTTAATGAATTATTTAATTCTTCTTTAATTTTGTCAAATATTTGTAAATTATTATTACATGATAATTCTTTAATAGAGAATTCTCTTATTTCATCTTTAAATTTTAATACATATTCAATACCGCAACTAATTAACATTTTTTTATTTTCATTAATTAATTGTTTTACCTTATTTTTGTTATATAAAAAGTTATATTTTATTGGAAGTATATTTTTATTATATGAAAAATCAATTAATCCAATTAATGTATCTTCATATAAGTTGGATAATTTTAAGTATTTTTTAAATTCTAAATCCATATTTAATTTAATAATAATTTTTATTCTTTAAAATAAATTAAATAAATAGAAATAGGTTTTAATTATGTCTGAAACACAATCACCTGAAGAATTTAAATTATACTTTGTAAATAATTTTACAAATTTATTTATTAAATTAATTAATGAAAGTATTGAAAATATAGTGGATGATGAAACATTATTGAATGATATGAATAAATTAAAATTATATACATCAGGTGAAAAAAAATTAAATTATTCAAAGATTATGTTAAAATTATCAACAAATGAAAAATTGTTGGAGGTTTTAACAACATTAGATAAATTTGGTTTTGAAGATAAAGGTTTATCAGTTGCTGCGAAAAAGTATAAGGATATTTGGGCGATTATTCCATCATTGAATATTTTAAAATTATTATTTAATTATAAAGATTTGAGTAAGAGAAGACAATTATATAAGAGGGTTTTAAAAATGTATAGTTGTTCACTTGCATATAAGGATATTCATGATAAGAGTAATGATTTTAATCCGAGTATGAGTATTACAAATTATTCTGAAAATTATGGCATTAATGATATTATGGAGCATAATGAAATTAAGACACCAGATTCATATGAATTTATGGTGGATATGATTACAAAACAATTTTTGGGTGAGAATGGTGATAAGGAGTTAAACGAACAAATTCAAAATATGGGTGATAAAGAAATTAATAATGCTACAACAAATTTGAATAATTTATTGACGGATAAAGTAAAAGATGGTAATAAATCAGCTGAGATTTTAACAGATATGATTGGTAAATTAAAACATAAACTTGGTGATTTGAAGAATACAAAAAATGATGGAAATGGATTACAAAATATATTAAATATTGCTAAAGAAATTACAAGTGAAATGACAAGTAATGTTAATAAGGATATGATTGACCCAGAAGATTTATGGAATACAACATCACAATTAGCTTCACAAACAGTAGATAGTCCAGCAATTGATGCGATTGGTTTGATGGTTAGAAATCAAATTGCAAAAGCTAAGAATAATACAAAAGTATCAAAAGAGGAATTAAATGAAGATGTTATGAATGTTATGAGTAAATTAAATATTAATTAATTAAAAAAAATTGAAAATAATATATTTAAAATGTTTAAGTGTAATAAAAATGAACGATTTAACAGTGAATAATATTTTTTGTGATTATTTAAAAATTATATGTAATAATTTTTATTGTAATAATTTTAATGATGATATTATGTTTAAGATAATTAAAATTATTTATGAATCAAAAAATATTTGTAAATTTAAAATATCATTATTAAATACAAAATTTCCAAATATTATTAGAAAAAATAAAATAATTAAAATAAATGGTGTAAATTTTAAATATATTTGTAAAGGCGCATATAATAATATTTATATTAATGATAATAAAATTTTAAGATTTACAAATGATATTTATGTTAAAAATAATATAAATAATTGTATGATGACATTAAATAATTTTAAAATATGTGAAAAAAATAATTTAACACCAGAAATTTATAAATTTTTAGTTATAGTAAAAAAAAACAAAAATAATATTACAAATTTTTATCCTTTAATTATATCTAAATATTATCAGCCAATTCTAGATTTAGATTACATATGTGATAATAATATATGTTATGATTCTGAAATTGTTAATATGATAATAAATAACATAAAAAAATTATCTAAATTAAAAATATTATTTTTAGATATAACATTAAACAATATTGTTTATTGTGAAAAAAATAAATTAATTAAATTTATTGATCTTGATTATGATTTGTGTGAAAAAACAAATTGCATAAAATTATTACTTAAAAAAATAAACAATAAACAATTTAATAGTAATAAATTAATCAAACAAATAAGTAATTTTATTATGTATTGTATATTTATTTGTAGTTCTCTTAAATTAAATGACTTTGGACCATATATTAGTTTTTATTATGAAAAAATAATATTTGATAAATTATTTCCACAAAATAAAAAATTTTTTAATATTATACATTCAATTTTTAAATATCTATTTACGCTTAATCAAAAATTATATAATTTAAATCATGATTTGTATAATATATATCTTTCATTAAATCATTATTGTTTAAAGATTATAGATGTAAAAAATTCTGATTATACAAAAGTTGTTTATAAAAAAGTTGTTTATGAAAAATCAAATACAAACCAATTATTCAAAAACTTAAGAATTAAAATTGAATAAATAATTATTAAATTGCGTTATTAATTTAATAATTAAATATAATTTTATTAATAATAATATGTCAAGAAATATTTATAAAATAAAAAAATTTAAGCATTTTGAGGAATTACAGGAGATTAATTTTTTTAGACCATTATGTTGTATAATTTTATCAAAACAAATTGTTAAAGAAAAGGAATTCTACAAAAATTTGATGACAACATTAAATGTATTAGCTCATTCAAGTCCTTATGTTTGTATTTATATTTTTAATAAAGATAAAATTAAAGATACTGAAGAATTTAAAGATATTGATGAAAATAAACCATTTTTTAAAATGATTTTTAGAAATATTATTCACGAATCATTTGGAACAGAGATGGATAATTTTATTCCAACTATAACTGAAATAATTCAAAAAATTAATATTTCAATGATACATAGAATTAAACAATCATTTGAACCAACTCCTCAACAAGAAGAACCTCAACAAAATCAACAACAACCTATTCAACAAAATAAACAACAACCTATTCAAGAAAATCAACAACAACCTATTCAACAAAATCAACAATCACCTATTCAACAAAATGAAAATAATATAATGCAAAATAATGATGTTAATAATATGAATAAAAGTATTGATGATGAAAGTGATAGTGATGTAGAATCATCATTAGATGAGGAAACAAAAAAAAAGCTTGATGAGTTAGAAAAGAAAAGAAAAATATTAGAGAGTTTGGAAAATTAATATTATTTTTTTAAATATTTTTTGTAATTTATAATTATAAATTATAATGAATCAGTTTTGGGTTTTGGAACCGTCTATTATATATAAAGATTATTGGGAAATAATTCCAACAAATAATATGTCAAGAGTGAAACAATTAAATGCTGTGAGTAGATTAATAATTTATTATATAATATTATTAATTATTTTTGGTTCAAGAAAGAATATTATTAATTATTTATTGATAATTTTGGTAATAATTATAATATTTTATTATGCATATGCAAATAATGAAGAAGCTATAATATCTGATATTATAAGAGAAAATCAAGAAGAAAATAAAGAATTTTATAAACAACAAAATAATGATAATGAATTAAATTCTGCGGATTATAATCCATCAATAAATTCTATATATAATAAGTTTAATAATTCAATTTTAAAAGATGGGGATAAAGATGAAGATTTTATATTAAATTCTGGTTATATTGATTTTGATAATGAATATAATTTAGGAAAAGATAGAAGTATTATTAATATAGATAATTTTAATAAACAACAAATAAAAGAAAAAAAAAATAAATTACCATATACAAAAAATAAAATATATAAAGAGAATACCTGTAGAAGACCAACAGCTGAAAACCCTTTTATGAATGTTGTATTTAGTGATTATTTAGATTTAGAAAATGTTCCTCAAGCTTGTAATACAAGTGATGAAAATATTCAAAAAGAGATGAGTAATTTATATAATTCATCAATATTTAGAAATACAAGTGATGTATTTGCAAGAAATAATTCACAAAATATGTTTTATACAGTTCCAACTAATTTAGGAGTTCAAGGTCAAACAGATTATAGAAATTGGTTATTTAAAACAAATCAAACTTGTAAAGAGAATACTGCTAATTGTGCTTATCCAGATAGATTATATGGAGAAAGTCAAAGATATTAAATTTAAAAATTTAATATAGTAAAAAATTGAAATAAATAATATTATTTATAATATATGTAACAATATTAAAAATGAAATATTTAGAAACAGATAATGAAATATATTTTTATTCACATAAAATATATAAATATTCTTGTTTTAGTAATTTTTATGAAAGTTATTTTATAGAAGATAATATAGAATATTGTAATTCAGAACAATATTTTATGTATAATAAATGTCTTTTATTTGATAAAAATAATAATGAACTATTAAATAATATTTTAAATGAAAAAAGTCCAACAAAGATTAAAAAATATGGTCGTCAAGTAAAAAATTATAATGATAAAATATGGAATGAAAAAAGATATGATATTATGAAAAAGGCTTTAATATTAAAATTTAGTCAAAATGAAGATGTTAAAAAAATATTATTAGAAACAAATAACAAAATAATATATGAAGCTTCAAAATATGATAAAATATGGGGCATTGGATATTCGCCAGACCAAGTTATAAATGTGGATAAAAATAAATTTGGAAAAAATCTTTTAGGATTGTGTTTAATGGAAGTTAGAAATTTATTAAAAAATATTTAAAATATTAAAAACCTTTTGCTCATTGATTCCATTAATACACCATTAGCATATATTCCATATTGTGTGTCTAAATCATCTGCTTCTAATATTAAATGATAAACATTATTTAATTCTTTAGTATCATATTCTTCAAAATATTTACTTACTCTACTTAATATTAAAAATTTATCATCTATTTTTTTAACTTGATTCCATTTTTCAATTTCAGTTATTTCATCATCAGTTAGATTATCAACTAACATAGAATGACCTGTAGTAACTTTTAAATCATTAAATGGAATATTAGTATCTAAACTATCTTTTTTCATACAAACAATATTATTATGAACTTTTTGATGTGATTTATATAATAATTTTTTATATCCGTGTTTATATGTTTTAATCATAGTATCATCACTAATATCTTCAATTTTAATATATTTTTCTTCATTATCTATTAAACATAATATTTCAGTTCCTTCTAAAAAACATAATACTGTAATATCAATTGATGCATAATTAGGACCATAATCACCTCTTTGTGAATTTACACTAATTGGAAATACTCCAATAAATTCCTCAGTTAAATTAACATTATTAAAAGTTATTTCAGTTGTATTCATTTGTTCAAATGTTGATGCTACTTGTATATTGTTAATATTTAAATAAAATTCTTGACCACCTAACATTGTATTTGTATCTGTCCATGTTAAATTAAAAGGTGAATTAATATTAACAATTGTTGGTGTATAATACCATGTATTACTATTTACAAAAATATCTTGACCACTTACATTATAATTTAAAGCAGAAACTCTTAATGGATAATAACCATCTACTGAAGAAAAAGTAAAACCAGATATATCAACATTTGAAAATGTTATTGTTGTAGATGAATTATCTAATCTAAATATAGAAACAATATTATTGTCAATATATAAAGCATAATCTCTTCCTCCATCCATACCAGAAGTATCATTCCATGTTAAATTAAATAATAAATTTGGATTAACCATTGTAGGTGTATAACTAACATTATTACTCATTTAATATAATATAATTATTAAATTTTAAAATATCCAGAAATAATAATTTTTTTATTTTCTTTAATATAGAAAAAGTTAGAATGATTAATATTAATAAGATTTATATTATTTATATTTTGTATATTATTAATACTATTATTAGAATTAATATTAATATTTAAATCTAAACATTGATTAATAACTAATTTAAATAATTTTCCATAAATAATTTCTCCTAAATGAAAATCACTTAATAATTCGTTAAATTTATATCCATAATCGGAAAATTTATTTGTTGTAAATTTAGGGAAAATAAAATTATTAATCTTTGTATTAATTGGTTTATCATTTAGTAATTTATCATAATTTATTTCATTTATATTTTGTTTATAATTATTATAAACAAAACCGATTATTGTATTATTAAGTAATGGTATTTCAATATTAATTTCATTATTATCAAAATTTACATATGAATATACATTTTCTAATTTAATAAATTTTGTTTTTATTTGTTGATTAATTAAATTATTTACAATAATTTTAGGGTTATAATAACTTGGTAAAGATAAACTATAATTAGTTTCAAGATTAATCATAATAATTTCTTCATTTGAATTAATTAATAAATTATGGTCTTTATTAAAAATATTAATATTAAAAATATTATTTAATTTGTTAATATAATCTTGATTTATAGTATATTCTGATGGAATACTAATATTAATTTTAGAATATTGATTAAATAAATCACAATTATCTTTCATAGATTGTAATATTAAATTTTTATTTTTAATATTTAACATATCTAATAATTTTTGATTGGTTGGATATTTAGAAAGTAAAACTAATGTTTTCCAAACATATGATAATGAAAAAGGTGTATTAATATTAAAAAAAGATTTTTTGTTATTAATATTGTATGTGTATTCATATTCAACAATTCCTTTTTCAATATTTTTTTCTTCATTATCGGTTTTAATTGAATAATATTCGTCAGTAAAATTATTATTTTCAACTGGAATAATATTATTTTCTTGTTGCATTAAAGGTTTTGATAATAATGATTTTTTATTTCGTAATATTGTAGGATTATGTAATGGCATTCCTAATTCATAATCATTAACTTTAAAATGACTAAAATCTAAATTTTCATAATTTCCATTAGAGTTTTGATTAAAAAGGTCTCTTTCATTAGTAAATACATTATCTTTTTGTTCTATTCTTATACTATCAACAAGTCTATTAAATTGTGAATTTACTCTACTTTCATATTTAGTTTCTTTAATGGAATTTGAAAAGTTGTTATAATTCATATTATTAAATATTTAAGATTATAAATAAAATATAAAATCTCAATATTTCTTAAGTTTAAATAATTTGTTTAAAATATTATATAAATATATTTATATATATGAGTTTAATTTATAATATTCCTAATGATGATATTGATTTGTTTGTAAATTCTTATAATTCAAATTTATTAAATGGAACAGTGAATAATCCAAAATTACCATCATATGTTGAATTATTAAAAAATATTAAATATTATAGAAATAATGGTGTTGAATTTGATGAACAATTTTTAAAAAGATTTAATTTTAATGAAGATGATGTTGGAAAATTATCTAAATTATTAAATAGATTAAAAAAAGGAAAGCCTTTACATCATAGAGAAATTAATTATAAAGTGAATGGTTGTTCTGGAACATCAAATCAAATTTATTCTGGATTTAATGAAAATGAAAATTACAATGAAAAGCCAAAATTTGAATTATTTAGTCAAGTAGAAGGAGCAATGAATGATTATTATACTAAAATGAATAAAATGAAAGAAAAAAGAAATGATGAAAAACAAAAATCACAAGAAAGAACATTTGATATGAATCAAGGTTCTTGTGTTAATGCAAATAGATATTATACTGAAACTGAAGTGTCACAAAGACCTCAATTTGATGTAGATCATACCGCATTTGCCAGAACACAATTATTTGATACAGATAAAAGTGAAAGTATAAGACAATTTGATATTATTAATAATGTTTTGGATAATCAACAATTAATTACTGAAAATTTTGACACAGAATTTAAGCACGCTTATCCAAATATTCAAAACACAAAAAGGGTAAATCATTATAATAATACAAATCATGGTTATGGAGAAAGTATATCATCAGATAGATATTTTCAAGATTTATCATTAATTAATACATCAAATACAAGAAATAAAGCAATTAAAAATAACCAGCCTTTTGAAAATCAATTTCAATATTTAGATTGTAATTACAATCAAGTTCTTGATGATAGATTAATTGGTTCATCTTCAAGAATGGACAATAGAAGTATGAGTTTTAAAAGATAAAACAATATAATTATAGTTTAATTATAAATATCTTTATAATAAAATATTTTTTTATATATCATATTTATATAAATATGTCATACGGCACTCAAGGTTCATCTAATTTACCAACATATGATTGTTGCAATTACGCTCAAGATTTACATTTATCCACCGCTCCTTTACAACATCAACTTTATTTTGGAGCTGAAGAAAACTGTAATAGATGCATTTATGATAAAATGTGGTTTAGACAAGATCCTACTATTGTAGATGTCGAATCTGAATTAAGAAATCAAACAAGACCTTTATCTAACTGTAATGCTCTTAAATATAATCCCAATTGTCCTCCTCCTAAAAATTGTATTAGTACATTTTCTTCTAATGCTCCTGTAGTTATTCCTCCTAATATGTGTCCTATTGTATATAATAACATTCCAAGACCTACTGGACCGGGTTATTCATTACCAAATCAAAATATTTGTCCTAAAGAAAGTTTTAGACAAATGAATAATGAAAAAAGATTAAATGGATATAATGATTTTTATGGTGCTGATGGAAATCAATATGCTGATTTAAATGTTTACTTAAATAGTTGTTCTAATCAACCTTTATATCAGGGTGGATTTCAACAAGTAAAAGTTAATAACATGGTTTCAACTAATTTGGGTCCAGTCCAACCCTCTCCTGAAAATTTGAATCAACAAAATATGTAATTATTTAGTTTTTGTATAATATAATTTTATATTATGAATAATAATAATTTTATAAAACAATTATATTAAAAAAAATATTTAAAAATATTTTTAGTTCATTTACTCATAATATTAATTTTTTATTATTTTTAAAAATAATATTCTTTAATTTTTAATTTCTATAATTGGTTTATTTTGTTTTAAATAAATTATTGTATAACAATCACAAGATTTTCTTATTTATTAAAAAATTTAAATATATATATATAAACTAAATTTTTCAATTTAATAATAAAAATTTTATTATAATATTAAATTAAAATTTTATATTAAATATTATATATAAGAATATGAATTCAACCGAACAAGCTAAACCATTTAAAAGTTCTTGTAATAATTGTGATACTTTAAATTGCACTCCATTATATAATCCCAAAACTTGTACTAATAGTGGATTTAACTATGGTATTTCTTCAAGATTAAGTTATGACCCCTCTACTATTAGAGATGATATTGAACAATCAACAGCTCCTCTTCAATCTATGTTGGATACTAATCGTGTTAGAAGTTGTCAAAGATGTCAAAGTAATAACGGTGGTGGTCCAAGGTCATCTTATGGTGGATGGGGTAATCAATTAGTCACATCAAATCCTGGAAATTATCCAAGAGGACAATTAAGTGATATTGATTCAATTATGAAGAATATGAATGTTAAAAATTCAACAGATAGAAAAGGTAGAGTTAATCCTATTAATGTATTGGATTTTAAAACTCATACAAATACTACTTGTAATAAAACTTTAGACCCTGTTAGTTCATTATTATCATTTCCTAAACAATTAAATAGATCAATGAGTATTAATCGTTTTTATGATTTGAATATTAATCCACAAGTGAATATTTATTATGATAGATCAGTTAATTCACAACTTGAAGCAAAGGATAATTTTCAAACACCTTATCCTGCAAATATTCCTGGTGGATTTTCAAATGTCAAGCCTACACCAGTTGTTACTCAACCAGATGCTAATTTAGTTTCTCCCCCACATTATGATTTTGGAAGTAATCCTCCAGTATTTGATATTAGAACATATCCTGAAATTAATAGCAGAATTAATCCTGATTTTGAAACAAATCAAGTGGAAGAAGAAGCTATTTTAACTGATTCAGACGATGATGATATGTAATTATTTTGTATTTTTTTATATTTATAGATTAAATCATTAATATTTAATCTTTTATTTTTATCACACAACATATATTTAATTATTTTATTAAATTTATGTTTATTAAAATTTTTTTGTTTTAAAATATTTTTCATTATTTGATATTTTTCAGAAATAGTTTGTGTTTCTAATAATAATTCAATTAAAATAATACCTAAACTATAAATATCTATTTTATTATCATATTCACCAGTTAATATTTCAGGTGCTAAATAAAAATTTGTTCCAATATCATCAGACATTTTATTAATATTATCTTTTTTAATTGTAGATAAACCAAAATCACCAATTTTAACTTGATTATTTAATAAATATATATTACATGGTTTTATATCTCTATGAATTATATTTAATGAATGTAAATATTGTATTCCTTGTAATAATTCTTCAAAATATTTTAAACTATTGTTAAACTGTTTTGTTTCATAGTTAATATAATCATATAATGTTTTATCACATAATTCCATTTGAATAAATAATATTGAAGTGGTATTTTCTATTTTAATTTTATTTTCTTCATCACTATTAAAATCATTAATACTATCTTCATCAATAGATATAAATGATGTAAAATATCTAACAATATTAGGGTGATATAATTTAGAAAAAATTTGTATTTCTTTTAAAAAATTATAATTGTTTTCTAATAATTCTTCAGTTATAAATATTTTTTTAATTGCGTAATATGTATTATCATAATTATGAAACACTTTATAAACACTTCCAAATGAACCTTCTGATATTTTATTAATTTCATTATAATTATATTTATATGAACTTTCAATATTATTTTCAATTTGTTTAGGTGATAATGTTTTAACCATATTTGAAAGTATAAATTTAATTTTGGAATATTCATCATCAAAAATTTCTTTATTAATTATATTATCATTTTTTAAGTAATTCAGTATTTGATTGCTTATATTTATATTATTTTTAAATAATAATTCTAATAATACTATTACAAAAATGGATAATTTTTTATTATCATCAAAACTAACAGGAATATTATTATTTAATGATTTAATTATATTTTTTTCAAATGATTTAATTTTAATTAATTCACTCATTGATAAAATATATAAATAATTTTTTATTTAATAATTTATTATTAAATAAAAAAATCATAAAAATTTTTAATATCTTTCAATATTTCTTTCTTTTTTTCGTAAATAATATCATATTTTTTTTCTCTGTTAATAAATTTTTTACTTTTAATCATTAATTTAAATTTTTTTTTATTTGTTTCTCTATAATTAAATAATTTATTATTAAAATCTTCATAATAAATTTTATATTTGTTTTCTGTTTCATCTATTTTTTTAATTATTTTAATTATGTATTTATATAAGAACAAAATTTCATTATTATTTTTAATTTTTTCTAAATTATCTTTTTTTTCAAAAATTATTTTTCTATCAATATTAAATTTATTTTTTTTAGATAAATATTTTTCTTCAATATTCATTTTATAAAATATAATTATATTTATTTATATCAATTTTTATTTTTCATTCATTATTCTAATATGTTCTTTTTCTATTTTTTTTTTAAAATTATTAGTATCATTATTTCTTTGCAATGTTAATCTTTTAGTTAAATCTGATTGTTTATTTTCTTTAAGTTTAGTTTTTTCTATTGGGGGAGTGAATATTTCACTATTCATATTTTTCAATTGAAAATTTTGTTTAAAAGAATCATTATTTTTTTCAGACTCATGAGCATATTTATCAGAAATACTATTCATTTCCATATCATTAAAACCATCTAATTCAGTTTTTTTATTATTATTTTGATTATTTTTAATTAGTGGTGGAGGTCTTGCTTTATTATGATAATTATTATTTTGATTATATGGATTATTATAACTGTCTTGTAATAATTGTTGATTATTTTTTTCCATTGAATCAATCATTTGTTCTAACCATTTAAAACAATCAGAACCATCAATGATTGTTGCTGTTCCTTTTAAAACAATTGATGGAACTTTTTTTAAACCTCTTTGGATGTAATAATCTTTATTATAATCAATGCATTTTAATTCAAAATTTGATAATAAATTATATTTTTGACATTTAATTCTAAAAATGTGACAAGTTTCACAAGTGGATAAATAAAACAGTTTATTAGATTGAGAAATATTTGGATTATTCATTTATAATTTATTAGATATTTATTTTTATAAATGTTTCACTTATTAAATATTATTATAAATAATAATAAAAATTGAAAATAATATTAAAATAAAAGAATAATATATAATAAAGATGAATATTAAACAACTGAACTATAATAAACCAGATGAATATAATCAAAGTTTATTGGAATTAGAAATTTCAGGAAATGATATTGATTATAGTTTAATAAATTCTTTGAGAAGAACTTGTTATTCAGAAATACCGATTTATGCTTTTGAAGCTGAAAATATAGATATTAATAAAAACACTTCAAAAGATAATAATAGTAATCTTAGATGCACGATTTCACAATTGCCAATTTTAAATGTTAATCATAAAATATTACATTTAGAAGATAAATATTATAAAAAAGATAATAATGAATTAATTGAAAAACATCCAAATGATGATTTAATTATTGAATATTATTTAAATGTGAAAAATACCACAACGGATAATATGTTTGTATCAACAAACAGTATTCAGGGCAAAATTAACAATAAATTAATTAATTTGGGTTTTAATACGCCAGTTGTATTATCACAATTAAGACCTGGTGAAGTAATTGAATTATCAATGAGAGCAACTTGTTGTATTGGTTATGTGAATGGAATTTTTAATGCGTCTCATACATACTATAAACAAATTAATAAAAATAAATTTATTTTTAAGGTTGAATCATACGGTCAATTTGATGAGTATGAAATATTAAAAAGAGCATTAAATATTTTAGTTATTAAATTAGAAAATTTGAAAACATTTTTTGAAATAAAACAAAATGAAGATAAAGAATTAGATAAAGATACTAAAAAATTTTATATTGAAAATGAAAATGAAATAACAATAGGACCAGTTAAGTATTTTTTAAATAAATCAAAAAATATAAAAAATGCAGGTAAAACTCTTTATGATGGATACATGAATGATAAAATTTTATTATATGTAGAAGCTAAAAACAGTAATATTATTTATGATGAAATTTATAAAGCAATTGATAATTCAATTAAATTTTATAATGAAATGAATAATAAAATTATAAAATAATTATTTTTATATCTTTTTACATTCTAATATTATTATAATTATATAATAATATTATATATAATACCTATGTATATAAATCAAATTGAAAAACTTTTAGATGATACAATTAATAAAGTTTTTACTGTGTGGATAGATGACAAAACTAATAAAAATAAACTTATAAGTTTAAATAAAATTATAGATGAAAAAAATTTTAAAAAGTATCAAAATGAAATAAATAAGTTATTGGAATACTTATTTTTGCTAATAGACCAAGATAAAATAAAGAAGATAGTTAAAAAAAATAGTAATATTGAGTTAATTAATAATACAATTGAAAAATATATTTCTTACTATGTTTTTATATTTATTGGTTTATTGTATAAAAATCCAATCAAAAATTTTAACAGTAATATCATTGAATTTAGTAAAGATCAAATAAATTATGATTTAAAAGTTAATGATTTTTTTAATAGTAATAGTAATAATATTATTATTAAAAATGTGATATTATTAAAAGATTTAAAAGAATATTTAATTAATAAAAATAAAAAAACAGATACTTTAAAACATTTTTTAGATAATTTTGGAGAAGATAAAGTTGAAATATTAGAAAAATATTTCAAAAATAAAGATATTAATATTAAAAATAATAATCTTGTTAAATTAGTTATTACTATTAATGTTTTTGATGATGATGAAAAAAAATATTTGTTTGATGAAATTGAAACAAGTGAAATTTCAACAGGAGAATTTATGTTTATTGATGTATTTTATCCAAAAACAGAATATATTGAAATAGAAACTATTGAAAATATTTTAACTGAAGAAGAGATTGAAGAAGGATATACTGATATAATTTATTCATTAATACATAAAAATGAAATTGATGAATTAGAAGAATTTAAAAATTATTCAGCGAATTATGATTTAAAAATACAAAAATTATTTAATTTAAAAGTTATTACTCCAATTGTTGATGATTTTATGATGTATCATAAAGATCATTATAAATATACCAGAAGTCAGGAAGACCAAGAAGAAACAAAAATTAGAAAAAGAGATGATACGAAATTAAAATATATTATTAATAAAATAAATAATGTAAAGAATTATTATAAAAATAAGATTGAAATAGAAAATAAGTTATTTTATGAATATGAGGCTAATAAAAGATATGTTTTATATAATATTTATGAGAATAATAATATTTTATCATCTGGAGATAAAATGATTAAGGGTGATAGTGAAAATATTATTTTATTAAATGAATTAGAGGAATATAATGATTTTCCATATATTTCATTTAATTCATATGATAAAACATATTTAATTTTTAATCCAAGTGATAGTATTGAAGCAATTAGAAGTGTATCATTTATTAATAAAGATAATATTAAAAGACTTCAAACAAGAGTTATTAGTGATAATATGTTTATTAATCTTGTTGGTATGTCATTAGTAGAAAATAAAAACCGTTTAAATAGTTTAAAAACTAATACATTTAGTGAAATTATTAATGATAAAATTACTAGTAATATTTATGATTTATTAAAAGATAAATTAAAGATATTTAATTTAGATAAAAGTATTGATAATAAATATACTTTTTTTGATTTAGATAAACAAAATTATGAAATTACAAATGAAAACATTAATAATAATAATAATGAAAAAATGAAATTTATATTATCATCATTATATGATTATGTTATGGAAACTATTTTAGATAATATTAAAAAATATATTAAAAAAGAAAAAAATAAAACAATAATTAATAATATTGATTTATTAAATTTTATTAATATAAAGTATTATGATTTAAATAATGATGCATATTCTGAAAAGTATAATAATATATTATACTTAATATATTATATAAAATCTGTAAAAGTTGATGATTATGAAAATATAGATGAATATATATTTAAAGGAATTGATGGTAATGTTGTAAAATTACCTTCATATGATATTAAAAGAAAATATATTCAAAAAATAATAATAAATACTACAACCAAAAAAGAACAAAAATTTTTTGATAGTTCAAAAAAAACATCAAATGCTATATGTCAGCATGAAATTACATTTAATGAAATAAACAAAAATGACCCGAATGCAATTTTAAAATTTATTAATCAATATGGGGAGACAGATAAAAATAATTTATATATTTGTAAAAGTTGTAATAGTATATTAGATATTTCAAAATATATTTCACAAACCGCTTTTGAAGCAACAGAAGATGACTTTAAAATTATAGAACCTGCATATTCTGGAAATATTGAAAAAATTCCAGAATATGAAAAATATAATATATCTATACGAGAAATTAGAAAAATTATTGAAAAATTTGCTACACTTTTTAAATTTAATGAATTAATATCATCATCAAGTAGATCGACACGCAGTAAACTAATAACAAGATATGTTATTGATTTATTAATACAACAAAAAAGAGAACTTGATAGAATTAATTATATTCAAAAAATTAAAACAAAATTAAATGAAAAAACTGGTATTCCAAGTAATGAAAATAATTCATTTTTTATATTTCCTTTAGATAATTCAATATTTATAAAATCAAGTAAGGAAACAGCTGATTATATGAAAGACAAAAAATATAAACACGTTGTTACATTAATTATTCTTTTATTAATTATTGAAATGCCAGAAAGTCAAATTTATAATTTACATAATGATAAACTTTGTAATTTTGTCAATTTTATGAAACTTAAATCAAAATTATTTGATAAACAAAAAATTATTATTAATACATCTTCTGATGTAGAATTATTAAGTAATTATCCTGTATTATGTTATTTAATGTTTTTATTTGGATGTATTGTATTAAAATATAATTCTTGGGCTTTAGGAGGTCCAAAAATAGAACCAAAAGAATTTCCTACAGCTATATTTAATATTATTAATACAATGGTTGAAATATTAAATAGTATATTAATAGTTGATGAAAAGAGAATGATTGAAAATGATATTTACTTATATGATACTATATCTAAAAAATACTATTCTAAACTATCAATGTTTAAAAATAAAAATATTATTAATAATATAAAAGATAATTTAAATAAAGAAATTGTTGAAAAGGTTGATTTATTAAGTGATAAATTTGATATTAATAGTTTTTCAATAAAACATTTATATGTAAATAATAATAGTTATGATAAATATATTAAACCATTTAATTTACTGATAAATAAAGAATATAAATTAATTCCAAATCATACAAATTATAAGGAAATAACTAATTTATCAAATTGTATTAATGGTAAATTTCATCAATTTAAATATAAAGATAAAAATTTAATATGTAAATTTTGTGGTGTTAAAGCAGATATAAAATTATATAATCCTAAAAAGAATGATGAAATTAAGGAAAATTATACTATTCAATTTTTAACAAAATTATCAAAAAAATATTGTTTAGATGGAAAATTTCATAATTTTGAAAATAATAAATGTAAATATTGTAATTATGTTAAAAATAGTAAAACAAATTATTCTTTGAAGGAATTAGTTAATATGTTTAATATTATTGAAAAGACTAAATATGAAAATAATATTAAAGTATTAAAAATGGAACAATTAGTTAAGAAAAATATTAAAGATGATAATAGTATAACAAATGAAATTATTCGTAAAGTGTTTTATAAATTTCAAAAATATAATAATAATTTAAATGATTCAATTAAATTATTTATGGATAAAATACAACAAATATTAGGAAAAGATGTTAATATTAATAAAAAAAGTTATAATTTAAATATGGATTGTTATATTATCACAAGAGATTTTGATGGCAAGAAATTACCAGAACCAGAAAAAATAATGGATGAAAAAAATAAAGTTAGAATTAGAGAAAATCATCCTATATATAATACAGATGTTATTTCTATAAACATTGAAAGAAAAAACAAATATGAAGCTGTTTTTGATTTAAAAACATTAGTTTTATTAGGATATAAAAAAATGGGAAAAGATTTTATTGATGTTAGTAATTCAAAATGTAAAGTAGAAATACTTTATTCTATTAAAAATATGATTACATATTTTGGATTTTCAAGAATTAATCCATTAAATACTGATTATGATTTTATTGATGAAGATTATAATATGAATGATTTTGTAAATAAATGTGGTTCATATCGTTTTAATTCTATTAAATATTTAGGACATTCACTTAAAAAATATATTACAAGATTTAAAAATAATTATTTAATTAACCTACAAAAATCAAAAGAATATGTAGATAAAGAATTAGTTGATGTTGAAAGTTTTATTAATAATGATAAACTTGATATTTTATATAATAAAACTAAAATTAATAAAATTGAAACAAAACAAAAAGATAAAGATATTACACATATCTATATGAAATATTTTAATACAATATATGATTATATTCCATATCAAAAAATAACAGAAACACCTAATATAAGTAATACAATTAAAAGTAATTTTATGTTAAAAAATGATTTTTCAAGTAATGTTATATTAAATTATATTATTGATGAAATTATTCGTATTATTAATTATAATACAAATAAAAATACAAAAGAAACATTATTAATATTTATTATATCAGTAATTACAAACTTATTTGATAAATTTAATTTAACTAAATCTTTAGAAAAAATTAATTTTATTTCACAAATTATTAAAAATAATTATGATGAATTAACAGAATTTAAAATTAAAACTGACGATACTAATTATTATAATGATGATGAACTACAAATTACTGATGATATGGATGAAGAACAAATTAAAAATATTAATGATGAAAGATTAAAAAGAGAGGAAGAAGAAAATGCTTTAGATATTGATGATAATGATGTTGAAAATGATAATGAGATGGAAGAATATGAAATGTAATAAATAAAATTTACTATTTTTTTTTATAATATATATATTATTAATTTTTTTATTTGTATCAATATATAATACAATGTATTGTATTGAAGATGAAGAATCTACAATTGATAATTATTATACAAATAATCAAGCAATTTGTAAAGACAAAGAATATTTAATTGATTTATTAAAAATTATTCGTGATGATAATATTAAAATGAAAAAAGTTTTAGAATTAAAATATTATTATTTAAGTAGAAAATATAGTATTATTCAATGTTCAGTTATTATATTATCAACATTTTCAGCTTTTATACAAGGTATAGAACAATTAACTGAAATTGTAAAACTTAAACCAGGAACAGTATCAATTATAACATTAATAATTTCTACTTTGATTAGTTTATTATTATCAATTGCTAAATTTTTTAAGATAAGTGAAAAAAAAGAATCAATTAGTAATTTATTAGAAAATATTTCTCATTTTAATAATAAGGTTATTGCAAATATTAAAAAAATTAAATATTGGAAAGTTAATATTAAAGTTATTAATAATGATGAAAATAAAGAGGATGATGATAATAGCGAAATTAATCAATGGAATATTTTTTCATCTAAAATTAAAGATGATATTAATGGATTTTTTGAAGAAAAACTTGAAATTATGAATAGTTATGAAATTTTAATTGATACATATGAAAGAACTAAATATGATATTCAAAATTTAGAAATTAAAAATAAATTTGCAATTAAAGAAGAAAAAATTAATAAAAGATTTAAAAAGGATTATTATAATATTAAAACAAATAATTATTATTATAAAAGATTATTAAAAAAGATATGTTTATGTTGTATTCATACATATAATTGTATTTGTTGTACTTATTGTAAAGATATTGATATTGAAGATGATGATTTTGAAATATCTGAAAAAATAAATGAAAATTTTAGAACAGAAAAAGAAAAAATTAAACAAAAAAGAATATTTAGAGAACTTCCAATGTCTAAAAATGATATTATTAAAACAGATAAATATATAGATAGTGAAGAGGAAATAACAGGACCTGAGGATGTATAAAAAAATTGAAATATATATAACAATATATAGTTATAATACAATTATTAGTATATTTATATTAAAATGATGTCTTTTGAGCC
>Ga0209264_1000699_pt1 | contig 22750 bp, 29 predicted proteins | sample SaaInlV_DNA_150m_FD_184687 | JGI IMG/M metagenome (GOLD analysis project Ga0209264, IMG submission 184687) | Marine microbial communities from expanding oxygen minimum zones in the Saanich Inlet - SI075_LV_DNA_150m (SPAdes) (version 2) | ecosystem: Environmental > Aquatic > Marine > Unclassified... | reverse complement strand
CCGTAGCGCACCCGGTTGCAAGATGGCTTTAGGTAAGAAGCGTAGTTTCTGCCGCAAGGGAAAGAACTCCCGTCGCACACGCAGATCTTAAGTGCCTAAGCATAAGCATAAGCATAAGCATAAGCACTTGCACTTGCAAAGCATAAGCGCACTTATATTAATAAATAAATATGAAAATCGTATTTATTTATTCAACTATTCAAAATTATATAGATTTATTTTTTCAACTTGTCTCCAAGTTTCTCAAACATGTCAGCATTATATACAAAATTCCCACTTGGTTTATATGAGCTAATTGATGTGTATTCTTTTTTATTCACGTCCAATTTCGTTCCATCTGACACGGTTTTATTGTTAAACATTAAATTATTTACGTCCGTTTCTTGAGATGAATTATTCGCAATCTGTTTTGTTTCTTCCACACGATTCCCCCTATCATCAATTACTATTCCAGTCTTCTTCTTAAATTCACTTCTTACATACGACGGTACATGATGCTTCCAACTAATAAACACCAAGTTAGGTGTCGTATATTTTATCTGAAAACCATTTTTATGAAGTTTATCCAATATGTAATTTGTACATTCGAAACAATCATATCTCGGTATACCAACCATAATTTCCGGAATGACATACCAACAAAATTGCTCGTCTTTTTTTTGACGTGATGTCATTTTTATTCTCTCATGTATACGATTTAATATTCGATTATACAATTGATGTTTCATTTCATCTGATTCACGTTTCTTGTCATATAAATCATCTAAATTGATTTTATCACTCACATGCTCATCTGCATCTTTTAGATTAAATATATTCATCACTATTACAGAAGATGTAGAAAAAAAAGTTATTAAAAAAACGACAACATTATAAAATAAATAATAAACATGGTTTATAAACATATTGTATTGCCTGGAGGTGCCGTCAGAGGACTTAATGATTATGGAGCATTGTCTTATTATATTAAAAACGACCTTTTATCACTCGATAATATAGAATCAATACATGGGACAAGCATCGGCGCTATTATGGGAGCGCTATTGTGTTTAAAGCATCCCATTAACGAATATGATGATTACTTAATTAATTGCATGTATGATAAAATTTTTTATGTTGACCCTGAAAATATTGTGAATATTTTGCAATCCAATGGACTTTTCCACAGCGATTGCTTTGCTAATTATATTAAACCGTTTCTTGAAGCGAACGACATGAATGTGTCTGTTACATTGAAAGAATTTTACGAGAAAACGAAGATATCCCTATATATATACGTTACCGACGTAAAATCGATTTCGAAAGCTCAATTGTCTCATTATAGCCACCCCGACTTGCTATTAGTGGAAGCCGTTAAAGGAAGTGCTTCTCTACCCGGGTTATTTTCACCACTTATTTATGATGAAAAATTATATATTGATGGTGGGTTTGTTTGCAATTATCCTATAAAAGAATGCATCGAAACCGAAGGTGTTATTCCAAGTGAAGTAATTGGAATAAACCATGTGTACCCTCCTCCGGGGAATATGGTCGACGTGAAGACGTTTAATATTTTGGATTTAGTCTTATATATTCTTAGTTGTTTGATTGAAAGACTATTTATGGAAAATAAACCATGCGACAAAACAAGCCTATTGATCAAAGAAACTACACAGATAAAGGTCGCATTTGACGAATATTTACCTACAATTAGCGAATTGTTGGACTCTATGGTAAATAAAGATTTACGTAAAAAAAATATCTCCGAAGGATATCTATCTGGGGAAACATTTTATAAAAATTCATTGGTTAATGGCGATGCTAATGCTGGTCATGATAATGCTAATAATGCTAATGCTAATAATGCTAATGCTGCGATTGAATAAAAAACGGATTATAATGTGCTATTAAGAAATTGCAATATAGTATCATGATCGGGTTTCGCATCATATTCTATAATTTGATTGTCCTTGACCAATTTAATCGTGGGATATCCCTTAACATTATACTTATCAGCTGTTTCCGGATCTGCCTCACCATCCACTAAAATAAAATTCATCTTATAACCGTTAATATTTTTACCTTGATATTCTTCAGCCAGTCCCTCCCATACTGGCAGAGCCTTTTTACAATGAGGACACCAGTCTACTTTAAACATGTACAAGTCTGCAACACCCTCGGCTTCTCCTTCTCCTTGCGCGGTTGGGGCGAATTCCCTATTCTCCACATAATTTGGGTTTAACTTGGGCTTCACAAAATTTTTGAAAACATAATATGCTGCTAAAATAAATAATGCGGCGATCAATAATATGCCAATAAACTTGTAATTCTTTGCTAAAGAAGACGATGCTGTTTTCAATCCGCTTTTAACTTTGTCTGTTGCTGTTGATTCCATATTTATATATTGCTTTCATTAAATATATAAATATTTCTACGTATTTTTTTGAAAAATCATCTACGTATTTTTAAAAAATCATCTACGTATTTTTAAAAAATCATCTACGTATTTTAAAAAAACAGCTCTTTTCCTATAAATAATAGAAAACCTGTTAGTATAACTGAAAATAAGACACCCATTAAATATTGGGTCCGTTCTTGGCGGTTTTGCTCATTTGTAAATAATTGGTCTATATTTAATAATTCATGACTTGAGGTGAATTGAAAATATATAGTCGCACATAAAAGACCCATAATAATGAACTTTGCGCAAAAATTACTTACTCCTCCTAAATGGAATGGTGATATGAAATAGGCGATTATAACCACAAGTGTAATGGTAGTTAAGGTGCATGTATATTTCGATTTTGTATTATATGATTGTAATGGACTATATGCTTGCGATGGACTATATGCTTGCGATGGACTATATGCTTGCGATGCGTTCATTTTTACTATAATTAGATGAGAATTTATTTCTTAACAATCTCTTCTATATCCATGGAAATATTTTTTGCACGACCACAATCACACCCTTCACATGGTTTTTTATTGCGGTTTAAATTAATTGGTGCACTTCTCCCGATTTCAAGTGATCTAAAGGGTACTCTTTCATCGGATTCTAAATCAAAAATCTCTTTATCACCTAACTCTGCAGCAGGTATCGTATTTCCAAGACGATATGGACAAATATCACATCGGTTACTTGGACAGCAAAATTCCTCCCCCTGATTGGCAATACAACATGTAAGTTGTTCAACTGGAACAAGTATAGTTTTATAAGCATCTGGACCTACCATAACTTGTATTGGTTTTACCATATATCGCTTATCCCCTATGTGAATCTGATGATTCATAGAAGTATATTTTTCGGCGCGATCGAATTTTTCAGCTTCAATAACAATTTTCTTAGCATCTTCTTCTAATTTTTCTAAACGTTCAATAATACTTATTATATTCTCTTCACTATCGTTATTTTTTAACGACTTTAACAATTCTCCGACTAACGTTTTTGTCATATATAATGAGTTTAGATAAAAATTTATACTCCATTGAAAATTTATACTCCATTGAAAATTTATACTCCATTGAAAATTTATACTCCATTGAAAATTTATACTCCATTGAAAATTTAATTATACGTATAATATAATTAACATGTCTAAAACAAGGAAACATGGGCGTTCTACAAAAAAGCGCCAAACATATAAAAAAAAAGATTATACGAGTGGGGATGGTATGTTAACTGCAGTATGGGGTCCTGGTTTATGGCATTCATTGCACACCATCAGTTTCAATTACCCGAATAAACCGACTGAACAAGAAAAAAAGAACTATAGGAGGTTTATTTTACAATTGGAACACGTATTGCCATGCAAGTATTGTCGCGTGAATCTTAAAAAGAATTTCAAGGCAGTTCCTTTGAAAATGTGCCATATGAAAAATCGCTATGCTTTTTCTTATTATATTTACCGCCTTCATGAGCACATTAATAAAATGTTGGGAAAGAAAAGTGGACTCTCTTATTGTGATGTTCGGGAACGATATGAACACTTTAGGGCGCGTTGCACCGAAGAGAAACCGAAAATGTTTACGTTTAGGAAAACGTTGAAGAAAAAGAAAAAGGAAAAGGGATGCACCGAACCTCTATATGGAAAAAAAGCAAAATGTATCATCAAAATTGTCCCTCAAGAAGAAAAATGTTCCACTTTCCAAATGGATCAAAAATGTATTAAAAAACGATAATTGTAATATTTTTATATAGATATATTTTATATAAAAATATGGATGTTGAAGGAACAGGAACAGGAACAAAACAAGGAACAAAAAGAAAAGTTGGCGACATTAGTATGACAATAGGGGATGCTATGGCAAAATTTTCTGAAAAGTTTAGTCCAGGTCGGGTGATGACCAAAAGTGATTGGGATATTCTTAAAGAAGAGGGACTTTTACCACCTGACACCGAAAAGACCAAACAAGAGGCTACTATAATAGCGCTTGCGAAACTTATTGACTCCGGCGCAATTAATCCCGATCGTTTTATGGAATCTATTGAACTATTTAAGACAATGCGATCTAAAAAGGGGGGTGGACGCAATCACAAGCAACGAGGTGGAAAAGATTGTGGTAAAACAGATTATGCTATATTGGCCGCTATGATGGCAGTTTTATATTGGACTGGGGCTGTTGGGGCAGCAACTGGTTATGTTGCTGCTGGTGCTGCATCATATATGCCTAGTGTAGATGTAATCTCGGAAAAAATGACATTATGCTGGTCATATTTGACTTATTTAGTTCCAGCGTCATTTCCGTCATATCAATTGAGTGGAGCAGTTAATGCTGTATGGGAGACATTTTTTAGAAAAGTCGGCGAAACATTGATTATTATTGCAGAAGCAGCAAATCTTTCACTTAAAATGGGTTTTAGTACTGGAGCCGAAACTATATGGAATGCAACTATTGGTTGGGTTAAAGATCACCCACTTTATGTCGTGGGAGGAATTGCTGCAAGAAAAGCAAATGGTTGGAGAATTGAAGCAGCAAGATTACGTGAAATAGAAGCTGGTGGACAAGCAATTAATCCCGTATCCATCAAAACTGTTTATGACAAAATAATTGATATCACAGGAAAAGGTATTGGAATATTATGTGATTTAATTGAGGTAATGACTGGTATTATATCAACAGGTTTTGATACCTTTGTTCAAACACCGGCTAAAATAGCAGGTGCCTTTGGACCAATAGATGGTCCTATCGGAGTTCTGAGAAATGAGGTTGCCGCCGCCAACGCTTTGCCCGCCGCCAAGGATGACGCCGCCAAAGCTTTGCGCTCGCGTAGACGTAGTGTGGTGGAGGTTCAGGGTAGAGCGCCGGTTGATGGTAATGACGGAGACACGGAGAGTGGTCCTGATGATGGCGGTGGAAAGAGATCTACACGCAAAAGAAATGGTCGCACGCGCAAGCCCAAGTCTCGCAAGCCTAAAAAGCGCAAGAGTTCTGGTCGCAAGGCAAAGAAGGCTTCTCGCAAGATTAAGTCTCGTAAAGGTCGCAAAACACGTCGCCGTGGTTCAAAGAAACGTTAAGTAAATAATTAAACAATTAAATGATAAAAAAGTATAATTATAAGTGTATATATTATAATTATATATGGAAGCAAGTTCACATAATATAAATGTGTCGAAAGTATTGTTAAACAAGAATGAAGAACCTTTACCAGAAAGTGTATTGAAACAACGTATATGGAGAGAAAAACAATTGCATATTTTTTATGGTTCTGGTCGTCCCATATTTAACGAAATCGTTGAAAAAAAACACATTTTTTATAAAAATTCAAATGGACATTTAATCGGTATATATCCTTAAATTTACTATAGTTAAAACTTGCACCTGTTAAAACTTGCACCTGTTAAAACTTGCTAAAATCATTCATAACAGGCCTGGGTAAATACTGATCATTTGAACTACTATAGTTGGGCACTTTCTTACATTCAAAAGCTGGTTCAGGGCAACGAGCACATGGTGGGCATGGTTGGCAAGGCTTTTGACGAGGACACCCAGATGATTGAGGACATGCGGGACATACTGGGGGCACAACTTGTGATTTCAAAATATACATATCTTCTTGACCTGCTGGGATTTGATTTCTACGCACTGCCTTACCACCATTGGGACCAGTATACACAGTTGCTTGGTTTCCACCAGCACCACTATAGGTTGTTGCACTTGATGAATTATTATTATTAGTATTGGTGCTTACTGCTTTATTTCCACCAGGACCCGTATACACTGTTGCTTGGTTTCCATTATTTCCACTATAGGTTGTTGCACCGGATGAATAATTATTGTTATCGTTGTTGTTATCGCTGCTATTATCATTGTTGTTATTGTTATTGTTATCATTACCATTGTTGTTGTTGTTATCATAATTACCATTGTAGTAAATAGACCCATCTTTACCTACTGCTTTGCGTCCATTCGCACCAGTATAAACGGTTGCTTGGTTTCCTTCTGGACCAGTGTATGTATTGGAACTATATCCTTCACGCATATTTCCACCTAAAAATGAGCATAAGATTAAGGCCAATAATAATATGAAAAATAAGTGATATGCTTTCAATCTAATATTTGGCAAGCTAACTTTCGGCAAGCTAATATTCGGCAATTTCATGTTCATCAATTTCATGATTGTATATTTTATATAAGGAAAAAATAATATATTAAAAATGAAGTCCAATGAGTTTCTAAATCAATGTTATAAATAATAAATATGCCTCCTAAAAAGAAGAGAGAAGTTGTTGTGCTTGATTCGTGCTATAACGAAGATAATACTATGTGCTTGGAAATCGGCATCGATGAAGCCGGTAGAGGACCCATGTTTGGAAGATTATACGTTGCGGCGACCATACTTCCTAAAGACGACTCATTCGATCATTCAAAAATGAAAGATTCGAAAAAATTCACCTCGGAAAAGAAAATTAAAGAAGCAGCAGATTATATTAAAGAAAATGCCATTGCTTGGGCCGTTCACTGGGAAGAAGCAGAAACAATTGATACCATCAATATTAGACAAGCCGTATTAAAATGCATGCACCGATGTGTAGATACTATTATTGAGAAAATGCCCGCAGCACAGTACGGCCACGATAATTATTTCTTACTTGTAGATGGAAATGATTTTAAACCTTATATGCGCGCGACGAACTTCTCATTCGTGCCATATAAATGTATAGAAGGTGGGGACAATAAATTTAGCTCTATTGCGGCAGCCTCTATTCTGGCAAAAGTAAGTCGAGATGAGTATATACACGACTTATGTGATAAACATTCTTATTTAGATGAACATTATGGTCTAAATAAGAATAAGGGCTACGGTACAAAAACGCATATGGATGGAATTAAAGAACATGGTATCAGTCCATGGCATAGGAAAAGTTATGGTATTTGCAAAAATTATTCGTAATTTATAAAATCAGACAATATATTTTCTAAATTATAAATTTTTTTCATCTACATAAATATTATTTATGGAACGAGCAACTTCGACGCCCCATGCACCAAGTGCCAAGCCTACATATAACGCACCTTTGCTTGGCTTTCCACAGTTAACCCACTTGGCGGTTTGTAAAACAACTGCCGGAACAGTTGCTGCTGTAAGAAGTGCGAAAGTAATCGAATCTACTGGATTGGCCATCCCCTGACAAATTATTTTTTGTATAAGACTCTTATTTTTTGGATCGTCCGAACAACTGGGAGAAGTGGCAAAAGATCCACCACATGCGTTTTTTTTTGGTTCTGGTGCGCCGAATCCTTTTTCTGTTTCTGGTGGTTCTTTTGCTTCGAGTCCTGGTAGTTCTTTTTCCTCGACGATGATTATTGGTGGTTGTGGGAAGAGTTGTCTACTTTTTGTCATGTTATAATATCACGCAAGAAAAATTTATTTATTTATTCCAATAAATAGGATACATCGGAGCCAATTGGCAAAACTTTTTTCTGGAGTTCACCAGATTCGCTCAAAGTATAGTGAATTGACTTGCGAGAATGCATACCCAGCGTTTCCGCGCGGTTTCCACTAACATGCAACAAAGATCCTTCGCGCAATGCCAAAACATCCATATGAGGATTCGCTTCTAAATATTCATTTAAACGAAGCTCTCTGGACTCTCCACCAAAACCATGTCCTGGTACGAACTCGTTATAATGCACATTTATTTGGAAAGGAATAATGTCCAAGGTTTTAGAGGATGACGGCCACACATTGGGCATATCATTCGTTGTTTGCATAGTAGGGCACGTAGCATTCGTACCAGCGCTTGCACCAATATAGGGTGTACCATTAAACACCTTATTACTCAATGCTTGTGCGATTCCAGGCTTTTGTAAACTTTCCGTTAACCAAAAAGTATTTCCACCATTCACATAATAGGCTTCGGCGTCATTAATCTGTGCAATTTGATCTTGCACCGATGCTTCCGTGTCCAACATCTCCGCTCTAAGACCTATTTTTTCAAAAGCTGGTTGAGCATTTTCTTTGAAAAATATGTTTCCCTCACCTGTATTGCGTCCTCCACGCATATTAGGCCACGCGTAAGTAATACAAAGCACCTTTTTAACACCGAATTCTCCTAAAAACTTCTTTAAACTTGGTCGACCATATCCTAAATGATCTCCAGTAAGACTCATGGTGGAATTGGAATATAGAAGCAAGTTGCGCGATCCAAGAGTAGCCGGAATTTTCATGGTGGAATAAAAAAGATAACGATTCAAATAATATTCCGCGATATAACCATACTTGTTATAAAGGGCTACAAGTATAATGACAACGGCTACCCAAGTTATCATATCTCTCTTTTTCATTGTCGAAGATGGCAAGTTGCGTTTTAACGACATTCTATCTATATTTTATCTTTTTATAAAAAAATGAATCATGTATTCATAATTAATATAGTGGAAAATAATAGAATAGACACGCAAAACAATGTCTCCACGTATTGCCAACAAGTTCAGATTGGGATTTTTACAAGATGATAAACTTCACATTGTTGGTCACGATTTTGTCATGAATGAAACAAAAACAATTGGCCAATATATTTCGTCTAATTGGTTCAAAGAAGAACTACTTCCAGGTAAAACTATATATTTATTCATTATTCAGTATACTGATCCACGAGAACTCGAATGCCTATTACGAGATACCGTATCTGATTATAATTTTACTTCCCTTTGCCATTGTCGTGATAGTTATCTTATTATCGGTACATTCTCTATATCAACCGATGAACTAATAATGGATAAAGATAAAAGTATCACACATGTCGTTTTTGAAAATATATATACTGACCAACAGAAGACAACAATGGACGTATCTGTAGTGAAAGATGATGTGGGTCGCATTTTCATGTATGGTCCTTGTATTACGATACCATAGTATTACAGTACACTTGTATTACGATACCATAGTATTACAGTACACTTGTATTACAATACCCTAAACCTATATTTATTTAAAAATTGATACATTTTTTAATGTAATGGTCTATACCATAACCCATACAAGAATGACGAAATCAATTATATTTGATACAGAGACGACTGGACTCCCATTGCAGCGCAATTCATCCATTTATAAAACCAATGAATGGCCCCATATTATTCAACTCAGCTATATTGTGATGGATGACGATACGCACGAGATTCTGGTCGAGGTGAATGACTACATCCTTATAAATGATGATGTGGTCATTACGGAGAAAAGCTTTGAGGTACACAAGATTAGTCGTGAATTTTTAAAAGAAAACGGCATTCCAATGCACGAAGCGCTAAACAAGTTTATTTCCCACATGCAAGATTGCATCCACGCAGTTGGACACAATGTCAGTTTCGATAAGCGCATGGTTTTGGTAGAGGGTATCCGGAATAAAATACAGGTAAACATGAAAAATACTTTCTGCACAATGAAAAACGGCACAGACATATGTGCTATTAAGCGTATTTCTCAAGCTGGAAATGAGTACTTTAAGTATCCGAATCTCATGGAACTGCATCATTTCTTCTTTGACCATCATGTAAAAGACTTGCACGATGCGTCGGTAGACATTATAGTGTGCATGAGATGTTATTATAAAATGCTACATAACGTGGATATTGCTGAAAAAAATAAGCAGGTTGAGTCATCTATTCAAAAACTGATGATTCTATGAGGGTGCAAAATACACTTTACACTTTAAAAAAGTGTTGCAAAATACACTTTAAAAAAGTGTTGCAAAAAAGGAACTTTTAGGGTGCAAAATACACTTTAAAAAAGTGTTGCAAAATACACTTTAAAAAAGTGTTGCAAAAAAAGAACTTTTGGGGTGCAAAAAAAGGAACTTTTGGGGTGCAAAATAAAAATAAAAATGATAATAGTAAATGTTTTTTTCTACTTACAAAGTAAATAATGGATAGCATATATGAAGCCTATGGTATTGGTGATAACGATACAAGCGATGATGATATGGGGGAAGTCGCACCACGCCCGTCTGAAATTGTACTTGAACAAAAACCATTAAAACCCGAGTATAACTATGATACAGATTCAGATTCAGATGATTACGACGAAAATAATATTTTAGCAGTTAGTCGACGACGCAAAAGTTTTATTCGTAATTCACTAACACGATTTTCTAAACGAGCCAATACTCTCCCAAATAGTGTAAAACAAACAATTATACCTGATAAGAGATCATCCACCCACATTTTATCATATTTATGTTGTTTCCGTTTTAAACAGAACCCATGACGCATTCTTCTACTGACGGTAACGTGGTCATTTTTTTCATCTGCGCTTAATTACATACATTTCGTCGGAACTATGAAATCAAAATATTATATTGTTAATATATAATAATATGAAAAAAAATCATAACACGGAAATGTTATTACTTATCGTTGTTGTAATCGCGATTATGGGAAGTCATTTTATCCAACGCACATTTTATGAAAATTACGAAGGGATGAATATTTCACTTCTTCCAGGAACATATCCAATTACCGTCGATAAACCTATTTTAGTAAAAGATTATCCTTTGAAAAATCCGGCTTCACTTAATCAGAATACACAGAACTTATGGAAGGATTATCCAGTATTTAGCTCAGGATACGAACAACGTACCAATAATGTTGAATATTGGCCATCTCCCAATAATGGTAAATGTAGCCCATTGGAATTTTGCGGGGCCATGTACAATAAAAAACCAGTACATATTCCTCGTGCACCTAAACCAGTACCAATCGATTCGGATGCAATACGCGTTAATTATTACGCTTCAAAAAAATAAATTAATATATATCCGATTATCCAAGAGTATAGGATTATCCAAGAGTATTCGTATTGAATGATAAATCGGTAAAAATCTCACCACTACTTTTTTCCACAACAATATTTTCCATAACAATATTTTCTACAACAATATTTTCGCCAATATTCACATTTAATGTAGTATTACCAAAAAGATTCGGGTCCAGTAAACATCCACCTGGTTCAGTATCAATATTTACGAATGAGGATGCTCGCTTACGCTGCGTCTTTTTAGGAGCGCGATGTTCATATCCTTCTATGCGCTCTTTTTCGACATTATTCCATAATTCTTTAATAAGTGGCTGTGCACATTCGAACCATTTTTTGTTCCGCAATACCAAAATGCAGCTCACTTTATCCAATTTCCAATATATGGTTTTTACCCACGTTAAATGACTAAACTCATCAATCGTTTTATTTTCCCACACAGTCATATCATCATATAATGTATATTCGAGTGGCATGTATTTATATAACGGCTTCCCTTTTTCCATAAAATACAATAATAGTCCCTTTTGCTTATCTGTATCATCGCTGAGAAACTCTTCTTCGGATTCATATTCACTATATTGTGTTTCCAAGAAATCACATTCATTCATATTACATGTTTCCATCTGAACCTGCATTTGAATCCAATAATCCTCCTTGGGTATCCCAGTAATCTCTCTGTTTACAATATTTTTGATTTCCAACATGCGACCATACCGAGAACTACTTGGGTCCACATTGATTCCATCTGGCGACGCACCAATATAATAATATTCATCGTGCTTTATACATCCAAAATCTTCCACTTTTGTATTATATACTTTTTCATAATACATGAGCGACAAGTCCTCGTATTTTTGACCATGGTGCATAGCACTTTCGGTATTTACGCTATGATATTTATCCACATTAAGGGGCGTACATTTTTCATAAATGAGTTGATTCTGCGAACTTTGGGAACTAAATGTTTTCCAGATTGAACTTGCTGTAAGTAAATTATAACGAAACCTATACCAGTCATCTGTGCGCTGTTCCGGCTGAGGCTTGTTTCTTAAAAGCGCAATTTGAGCCTTCATGGTTTCATGATTCGGTTCTCTCCGAATAAATGTTGTCGGGTATGATCGAGGTGGCATAAATTGCCCGAAATATGATTTATGTGCGCAAGAATATTCTTCTTTAATAATGGATATTAATTCTTCGCCGTTTTCTTGTGTTGTTATTTCGCTGATAATTAGTTCCATGTTTTCAACAACATAATATTTTAATTGTTCATCAAAATTCATCGCCTTTATGGTCATGGTATGATTGCTCATATATTCGTATATCATCTCATACATTGATTCATATAAAGATATCCTTTCTTCGCTACTCACGCATGGTTGAACCGGTGTGTCTAACACACTATCAAAACTATCATAAATATCGTCCAAATCATTCATTTTATCGATATGCATAATTTATATACTTGACTTGTTTTTATGCACTATCATTTTTCTTTTTAAAGTGATACTTCTTTGGCAATCGATCCTATGATTTTGTTCGTTCCCTTGTCGTCATTCATTACTTCCTTTGTAATATTGCTTACCAATTGCATATAGTCTTCCTGTCCGTTTTTAGAATTCAATTGTTCGACTTTTTCTTTTTCCCAGACATTAAAATTCGATAATTGTTTTGTAGCCAGACTATCTATGGTAGACCGTATTCTTTCACAATTATTATCTTTGTGCCATTCATCATTATCTTTAATATGCATAATTCTGCGTTTTTGGTCAGAACAATGAATGGGTCTTTTTTCTATTTCCAAGTTGCGCAGGCTTTGAATTATCTGATTATTAACACTTTCTAATAGCCCTTTCTCTCTTGTCATCTCCAAGTCCTCGAATGATATTTGAAGCGAGTTCATAAAATCGTTAATGTTCAGGGCATCCTTGCATGTCTCGTTTAAAAATACATTCAACTTGATCTTGTTATTGATATTATTGGTAATATTTGTCTTATTTCCAATCATGGGTATTAAATTTATTATTTCTTTTTGATGAACTTCTTGTTGTTTTACCACAGTTTCCTGTAAATCTTGGTTTTTCTTCATCAAGTCAACAATCAATTCTTTAAAATTTCCCATATTCGGATGGTCTTCTATAGGACTTGATACATCCGGTGCACACCATTCATGGTTAGCATTCAGTATTATGCATTTTTTTTTATGACTGTGTAAACTCTGTCGATGCTTGTATCCTTTTCCACAATTGCATATATAATTTTTGTCAGATACATCATATACGACTGAATCATAACAATAATTGTTTATCATTAACAAATGTTTTTTTGTGATATAATGCTTTTCAATGGAACTTTTTTTATTACATATATAATTGCATGGATTACACGAATAATAGTCATTTGTGGAATTTTCAGGGTCATTCATTCTCAAAGTTATAAATTGATGATAAAATATATTGCTAAAATTACTGCAACTAAAAGTTGCTCAGCGTAAGTATTTGTAATTATGCTATGGATGTATATACAATGTGGCTATATTTATTACCATTCATGTATTGGATAAAACGTGTTATAAAATACCTTCAAAAAAGTTGCTCGAGCGTAAGTATTTGTGTAAGTATTTGACGACTTACATAAAAAGTTGCTAATTATGGTCGAGCAACTAAAAGTTGCTAAATGTAAGTATTTGTAAATCTGGTGCCAAAACATTTCACCTAATTTTTGGGTTAACTGCATAATATATAATGTTTTTGGTGGTATAAAACTCGAGCAACTTTTTTTCGTCCTAGCGTAAGTATTTTTGTAAGTATTTGACGACTTACACAAAAAGTTGCTCGAGATTTCCATTTTGCGTTTTTTTCCTTACAATAACAAATAATTCATCTGTGATTATGGAATTGCTGCATAATGGTGTAAGTGGTATTTTGACGTTTTTTTTCAAATCGAAATTTACCCGAGTGAAAAAAGGACAATTTAAAATGTCCAAAATCGATTCGCCCAGAATAGAATTGGAAAAAAATGCCAAACCGTAACTTGTTTACATAAATGTAATAAAAAGTGTAAATGTAGTTGGTCAAAAGTCTCTTACACGTGTAGGGCACCATTATTTACGTACTTACATGGCATGTAATACATAAAATCACAAACTAATTGTAAAAAAAACACTTACATATGTAAGGCGGATCACATAATAATAACCGGATGCCTTCATGATTTCGGACACGGTGGGTATACGTCCCTACATGCGATGTAGTACACGATTGTCTATTTTCATATAATAATACTCTTTACATCCGTATCTATGTATGTAAAAAAATCAATCTACAAGATAAGCCATGAAGAGAATCGATATTTCATCAAAGAGAGATAATAGAAAATTAAGCAAAAATGTCATTTCGGCGATTGGAAATAACAAGACATTTTCTGAACAAAAAATAATTTTGAATCGCATTTACTTGGAAGAGGAGTCTTTAGAAAATAGAGACACATATCTCTCCGAGTTGAAAAAGAAATGGAATAGTTATAAACAACAAGATAAGAAAAATAATATTTTTCACGACGACTACTTCATACACTTTGATGATATGATTAAAAAACTGGTTTCTTCCAAGATGCTGTGTTATTATTGCACATGTGATTGCTTATTTCTATACGAGGATAGCTATCAGGATACACAGTGGACTCTCGATAGAATAGACAATAATAAGGGACATACGGATAGTAATACGGTTATATGTTGCTTAAAATGCAATTTATCTCGTGGAAATATACATCATGATAGATTTGTTGAATCCAAAAAAATCAGAATTGTTCGGAAAATAGAATGAATAATTTAGTGTATGAGTTAGTTTAGGGTGTGATTTTTTTGTATACTGGCACTATAATATTATGCCAGATAATTCACCTCCTGTTAAAAAGAAGGCAATTGCATGGAAATGGGCTCCTGCGAATGATTATCGAAACCATGAAAGAAGTGAATTGAAAGACAAGTATAAAGTTACAGGGAGTGAAATCATAAACCTGGTTCTGAATGAAGGAATGGTTGTGCATGAGACTAAACGTGAAATAAACAATCTGAAATTAGGAAATAGAGAGATTATGGGAAATACCACAAAGAATCCCTTTTTAAAAAACAACTATCTGGAAGATATAATGAATCAGGAAAATTTCTTGACTCCGAAAAATTCAAATAATGAATTGAAACATTAATTGTTGAATAAAACAGATATAAAAGCTGGGCTTGATACAATACAATGAATTCATATTCGACACAAAATGATTTATTATTAAATACTTTATTAGAATTTTACAAAAAAGAAGGGCATTTAGACAAAATGCTTGATATTATAAATGGTAATACGAAAATCTCGCTCCGTATTATCGATTGGTTCTCCACGAATTACGCCAAGAAGAATTTTACGGTTTATGATAGAAATGACCGCAGATTTAAAGTCTATATTGATTACAAGTTGAAATTGAAAGCATATTCAAAGCGGCGTTTCGATCCATTTTGCCGATGGGATCGTATATCTATTCCATATAAAGAGGGTAGTGAGGTTCAGACCACAATTGGTCAGTTGAATTTCTTTAAATGGGCGATTGATAACGGAGTTATAGACTATGTTGAGAATAATCACGATTTGATTGAAGCTGACATGAATTCGCGCAATAGTACGTCAAAAAAAAAGCATCTAATCGCAACGGGGGCGTTGGAAAACAAGAAGACGCGGAAAAAGCGTGAGGAATTGTCTGTATCTGCTTCCAAAAGTATTAAAAAGGAAAACGTAGAAATAGTAGTTTCGTTCGATTAGAATTTAAAATGAAAATCATGTTTTATTATTAACGATAATAATAAAATATGGGCAATAAAACTTCACAGATAAAAATATCTTTTGATGAAGTTCAAAATAAAATAAATGGGGCTAATGGTACAGCTATTGCGAATATAACGACATGTATATTTATAAACACGCTTCCTGAAAATAAACAATCATGTTTGATACCTACAACAACTGTTTCCAGCGATGAGGAAGGAACTATAAATAAACTGTTAAAAAATAATTCCGACGTAGAAATTATTATTTATGGGATGAATAATAATGATGAAAGTGTTATCCGGAAATATAAACAATTAGTCAGTCTCGGATTTCAGAATATATATATTTATTTGGGGGGAATGTTCGAGTGGCTATTATTGCAAGACATATATGGAAATGATAATTTTCCAACCACATCACGAGAGCTCGATATAATGAAGTATAAACCGTCAAAAAAAATCGATACTTTGTGAATGTATATATAGACAATTTATTCATTATCTAATGCCTCATTTGCGAGCTTGTCTGCATGTGAATTATCGTTGCGATAAATATGTTGTATCGCCACTTTTGGTATTTGTTCAATCAATTCTTTTACCACATCATGATATACTTTCAGATGAAGTGCCTTGACTTTATATACACCGAGCACTTGCTTGATAATTAAATCCGAGTCTCCATAAATATCTACATAGTCGATTTTTTCTTCTACTATGTATTTTAATCCTTCAATTAATGCCATGTATTCGGCAATATTGTTCGTACCACTTTCTATTTCAACACATTTTTTAAATTCATGAAGTACCTCTGTATTTTTTTGGTATACAACAAAACCTAATCCAAGTTTATTCGCAGGATTGCCTCTGCATGCTCCGTCAAAATACAATTTACATGATCTATAATTGAATTGCTCTTCTATTTTCTTTGACCACTCCATATGAATCTCTGGATGCAAGCTTAAATCAAGATCTGCGTCAAGAACTACCACATTATCCCCCATACTTCCCAACCATTTCTCGTGAAATTCATGGCACCTATGTAAATAGTCGGAATCGATAATCTCACCTGGTCGAGCGCGTTTCTTAATGCGTCCATCGCAAATCGCAGATGAAGCACGTACATATACAAAGGACGATGGATACACCTCGCTTAGAAATTCATCGAACCAAGATAAATAAATGGTCATTTCATCCAATGAAATATGTCCGTCTTCATGTAGCATTTTTGCAAAAATATGTCTGTCAGTCATCACTGAACGCTCGGTAATGATAACTTGGTATTTATTCGACAAAACGGCTTTTCGTATAAGATGCAATCTTGAAATATAGGCCATCATTTGAAATCGAAAAGCATATTTATGCGTATCCTTGTATAGGTTGGTTAAAATAGGCACATTTTGTTCATCAACCACGGTATTCCATGTATCGACTGGTTCTTCAACGAATCCAATTTCCTTATTATTCTTATATTTTTCCATAAGAAAATTATATAGAGTTGATTTTCCTGACCCTATATTGCCGTCAATGCTGATAATTCTTGGAGAAGACTTCATTATCTATCGTAGTTAATCAACATGATATATGTTTAAATGTATTCATTTTTATTTTTATTTTTATTAAAATTGAAGAGACAATAATAGTTAAACAGATTTTATAACTATTGAAGTAATATGGATTTAATTCAGAGAAAACTTACACGAAGTGAATGGAATAGCACCGAGGTGCCGGTTTCATTGGGGGAAAAGGAAATTTTAAAGCTGATTATGGAAGGCTACAATAATACCAGCTATATTTATAATAACCAGACGTCTCTGGCATTATTTTTGAAAATGACGACTACGGCCAATGATGATGCTTCGAACGCATATCTTTATACTGAATTCTTTGAAAAGGAGGTTGCCAAAATATGCAAAAAATACGAGGTTGAAAAACCGACCATTTCATCAAAGGTAAAGAAGATGAACAAGGGTGAGATGATTCGAATTAATAATTCAAAAACGATGCTTGAGGAATCAAAGCCGAAAATTTTTGAATATTGTTTAATTCGATTAATTGAACTAATATTAAAATCGCAACATGAACAGAAACGAGACGACTTTTTATACTTTTATTATTCGCTTAAATACTTGATGAAGACACAGATTCGATTCATCAACGTTTATATAGTAAATCTTGTGGACAAAACATTGACTGATCTTGCCGACCAAGTAGATCTAATTGAGGTTATCAAGTTATCGCCGCGTATATTGGAAAACAATGAATACTTGAATCAATTTCGTGATTATACATTGTACGACCATCAAAAACAGTTGTTCTCTTTTTGCAAGAGTAATATTTTGAAACCAAAATTAATTACCTATGTTGCGCCTACAGGAACAGGAAAAACGCTTAGTCCGATCGGACTATCTTCAGAATATAAGGTGATATTCGTATGTGCTGCGCGTCATGTAGGACTTGCTCTTGCAAAATCGGCAATCTCGATCGGTAAGAAGATTGCATTCGCATTTGGATGTGATAGCGTAGATGACATTAGACTGCATTATTTTGCAGCAAAAGATTATGTAAAACATAATGCCACTGGAAGGGACATTAAATACCGGGATGGTTCCAAGAAAGTGGATAATAGTGTTGGAGACAATGTAGAAATTATGATTACGGATATCAAGTCTTACTTATGTGCAATGCATTATATGATAGCATTTAATTATAAGGATCAACACAAGCTCATCACCTATTGGGATGAGCCGACAATAACAATGGACAAGGCCGAAGATGACAATCATAGATATATTCACGATAATTGGTCAAAGAATGTCGTTCAAAACATGGTGCTTTCATCGGCAACATTGCCTCCGCGCAATATGATTTTCCCCATTATACAGGATTTTAAATCAAAGTTTCCGGATGCAATCGACTTGGAGATTATTAGTCATGATTGCAATAAATCAATTCCAATTGTCAACAAAGAGGGAAGCATTGAAATGCCACATTATATATGTAAAACCGGAGCAGAGCTTTCCAGTTGTGTAGAGAACTGTTTACAATTCAAAACATTGTTCCGTTATTTTGACTTGAATGAGATTGTAGATTTTCTCTTTTGTATTCGTGAAAAACAACTCGCAATTGATGATAGATATACATTGGAGCAGTATTTTGAATCAATCGATGATATAAATATGAATCGACTCAAAGAAAATTACCTGCATATTTTAAGCAACATAGACCCCGACGAATGGGAAGAATTACACGCGTTCATGTTGGGGAAGCGTGTAATTAAATATGATGGTAGTGTATTATTGACTACCAAGGATGCACACACTTTAGTTGATGGACCGACGATTTACTTGGCAGATGACGTAAATAAAGTAGCCATGTTTATGTTGCAAAATGCGCGCATACCCGAGTCCGTGATATCGACTATTTCTAAAAATATAGATTTCAACAATCGTCTTATGAAATTAATTACGGAAAAGGAAAAGAAATTGGAAGACAGCTTGGGGGATGAAATCGAAAAGGAGCGTAAAATGACGAATATGCGCATTACGCCAGAACAGAAGAAAATTAAAAACGACATTGACGAATTATATAGTCAGATTCAGACAATAGAAATGGAATCATCGTATATTCCGAATACGAATGAACATTTAAGTAAGTGGTCTGATAAAACGATTCGCACGAACGAAATGATGCCTGTAATCGAACCACATATTGTTGAGCGTATAATGACATTGGAAATAGAAGATACTTGGAAAGTGTTGTTGTTGATGGGTATTGGAGTCATGACGAATCATGGTAGTATCGAGTATAATGAAATTATGAAACAATTGGCCGATAATCAAAAATTATATTTAATCATGGCGACATCGGATTATATTTACGGAACGAATTACCAATTTTGCCATGGATTCATTGGAAAGGACTTGGAAAATATAACGCAAGAAAAGACGATTCAAGCAATGGGTCGTATTGGGCGTAATCAACTGAGTAAAACCTATTCTATTCGATTACGAGAGAATAGCTTTCTTCCTAAAATATTCTTTAAGCAAGACTTTAGTTTAGAGGCGCAAAACATGGTTCGCCTTTTTGAAACGGATGAAATTGAAGAGGATTAATCAAATATTTTACGCAAAAGACCCATAGACATGCCACCAGAAGTGCTGTCTTTCTTCATCTCCTTCTCCATCTTCTTCTCCATCTCCTTCATCTTCTTCATATTCTTCTCCATCTCCTTCATCTCCTTCTCCATATCCTTCATCTCATTCATATTATCCTTCATCTTCTTCATATTCTTCTCCATCTCCTTCATCTCATTATCCATATCATTCTCCATGAGTTTGATGGTTCTTACTTTACGCCCACCCTTTGTCATAAAATAGACCTTTGCGGAACTATATTTATTAGTTGAACCGGACTCTTTATGAAATGTTATAATATTGTCTGATGTAGTTTGTGATGATGTCTCGGAATTGTTATCTTCATATGTAGCGAAAAATGTATCAACAAACCCAGTATCTTTTTGACAAATGGTCATTGTTTCGTAAAAATGAGTATCGTGACCAGTGGAGATTTTTGTAGTAAAAAAAGTAATCTCAACATTTTCATCTGTCTTTGAGTGATCCTCATTAGAACCAAAACGGATACTAACGAACTCTTGGTTGTCTTCACGATATATCATAACGTTGTCTTCAACGGTACTTGTGATTTTTCCGTCGGGGTGAGTGATTGCGTAGTAAAAGGTGTCTCCTGGCATGATTATACCATATACATATATTATAATTTTTTCGTCAACATTGTTGTTTATTTACTTTTACAAGTTTGTATTGAACATCGATTGGATTTAAAAAACGCGTAATAAATATGATTGAAATTAACAATAAGATAAAATAGGCTAAATGATTCTTGAAATCCAGTGCAATCATTATAAACGCAACAATTAAAGCTAACATTAATATATAATTGCAATATGCTACAAGATTTTCAATAAATTTTTTGCATTTCATACCTCGTTCAAAATCTCCATGTGTAAATTGCAAGAAAACCATGCCTTCATTTCCAGAAGGTTCAAAATAGTATTCAAAAAACGGCATACATCCGAATCTATGTAAAATGGATTGTGTTATCTTGTATGGCAATATGTAAAATAATGGAGCGGTTGTATAGCACTTGAATGAATAAAATGGCTTGAAATCCATATCATTATCTATATTATGGTTCCATATGCCTTCATCTACTGCGCTATTGATATTGTCAATGAGATTTTTATTTTGAGTAGATTGAATATATGAACCACCACGGGCAAGTCGTAGACCGACTTCAATAATACGATACCCTCTATATTGAACATTTAGGGCACCAGTATAACCGCGCATATGTTTTTCTACCCAGTCGTAAACCATTGTGGGACATGTGTTCTTCTGTGAAATGTATTTCCATTCGTCAATATAACCATGTTGATCTTTGCTATACTTGTAGGTTATCTCGTATACAACACGTCCTTGAATGAGAATAAAATCTGTCATGCGTTCAGTGCCATCAATATATTCTGACCATATCATGTCGCTTTTTCCTTGATATTTTTCGAGTTCATTGAATGACTCAATCTTGAAACAGTTGCGACTGGATGAAGTTTTATGGCCCCATCGTGGTTTAATAAAAATTGGATAATTAATGCGAGATTCAATATCTACATTTTCCATGCGTCCACATGCTAAATCTTGACTTTTTGCAATCCATAATTTATCATAAACAAAATTATGTTGTGGAAATCGTTTATATGCCCCAAGATCATATGGTTCTAAATTAGAAGAAAGAGGATAATCAAATGCGCTAATATATGTGTTGTCATAATTCATCATTTTACACCATGAATTGTCATATTTTTTAATATATTTTAGAATGGATTCATACATATTACTATATGCGTGTAAAATAATATATTCATTATATATAAATGGGTTTTTTTGACAAAGTTCAAAATAGTAGTAAAGGATGTGTAGGAATTTTATCTGCGTTGTTAAATGGATATCAAGAACCTGAACCAGCACCAGAACCTGAACCAGCACCAGAGCCAGCACCAGAACCAGCACCAGAACCAGCACCAGCACCTGAACTTGGATCAGAAGAAGAATTTGGACTTGGATCAGAACAAGAATCAGAACCTTTATTAACACTTATGGTTGCCCAACCAAATTACAATACGGGTATACCGTTGCCACAAGACGGAGAAAAAGAATGGTATCAAAGTTTTACAGCGACAACGACATGTAAACTTAAAAAAATTGCTTTTGGCAGAAATAGCATCATCCCTGATAAAATTAGTGTAAATGTCATAATTCGTGAAGGTGAAGGTACAACAAATAAAATTATATATAAGGGTACTTGGACAAATATGGAAACAGAAACAACCTGGATTGAATATGTTATTACTTCTGATGTTAATTTAACAAATAATAAGAAATATTCAATTCAATTAACATGGATAAATGGTAATCCACTCAAAGAAGGTGGTTTTCTGGGAAACACTAATTCTCGATATGGTGGTGGTCAATTTTATTCTTCATATTTTGATAGCGTGTATGGTGATCTAATGATGCAGATTTGGGTTGTACCAGAACCTGAACCTGGATCAGAACAAGAAGGTTTAACACTTATGGTTGCCCAACCAAATTACAATACGGGTATAGCGTTGCCACAAGACG
>Ga0209264_1000698_pt1 | contig 22795 bp, 24 predicted proteins | sample SaaInlV_DNA_150m_FD_184687 | JGI IMG/M metagenome (GOLD analysis project Ga0209264, IMG submission 184687) | Marine microbial communities from expanding oxygen minimum zones in the Saanich Inlet - SI075_LV_DNA_150m (SPAdes) (version 2) | ecosystem: Environmental > Aquatic > Marine > Unclassified... | reverse complement strand
GTCGTCTCATTGTTATACCACCAGATACAAAAAATACCATGTCTAAAACATTTTGACACATAACCCATTCATAACTATCGCAACTTAATTCCATAAACCATTTAAATCCTTCTTTTGGTGAAATTCCTACTATTGATTTTACACCTTTGATTATTTTTTTATGTTGTGAAAACGGCGTTTTAAATCTTCAAGGGTGTAATATCTGGAATAATTTGTAATTCCTTTTTACTCCACATATAAAAATTATTAAATATAAAATGTTGTGTTTTTTCTCTATATTTTGAATATTCATTTTTTGTTAATAAAAAATTAGGTGTTTCAATAAAAGTTACATTAAAATTAAAATCTAATTTATCAACAGGATCAAACATATAATAATTTAGTTTTATATTTATAGAATCCCTAAATTCAATATATATTATATCAAAACCAAGTTTTTTTAAATAAAAAAAATATGATTTCATTGAAGATCTGTGCAATATAAGTTTTTTTTTGTTATATTTATATTTACAAAAATAATGTGGATGTTCCCAAAGTGTTATTTTATATTTTTTATTAATATATTTTTTATTAAATAATTGATGTGGCAATAATAAAAGATTCATAATTATTAAATATATATTATATAAATAAATCAATAAATCAATAAATCAATAAATCAATAAATCAATAAATCAATATTTATTTTTAGAACAATCAAAAATATTTTTATTTACTGTTTTAACAATTATATTTTGTCCATAAATATAATTTTCTGGTAATTGAAATTCAATATCAATATTTGTTTCTTTATATATTATTTTATCATTTCGTTTTTTATTATTTAATATACAAATTGGTATTTCAATATCTATTAATTCACTATTATCAAGACTTTTAAAAAAATCTTTATCTCTAATTATTTTTTCATCATATAAATATCTTGTTATTTTATTTTCTTTTTCATAACGTGCCAATTTTAATCGTGGATCATGTTCATTTGAAAATAAATATGTTCCTTTATGAACTATCCATTCATTATTGTCATATATCATTTGAGTACACGCTGTATATTGAACAGGAGGACCATTATAATTCCCTTTTTTAATTTCTTCGTAATGTGGTAAATTTACATTACATGGATTTGTATTTAATGAACGTATCATATCGATAGAAGGTTTTGCATGTGTAACAATTATTGCTGTTCCATTATCTTTAATAAATGGATGTTTTATTATTTCATGAATTATTGAATTCAATCTTATTTCTGTTCCACCATTTAATGGTTCATGATAAGTAGTATTTTCATCCTTATTCTTTTTTTGTGAAAATATCACTTCTTTAAGTGGTTCATAATCTAAATCAATATTAGTTGAAATACTCATTAAATCGGCAGCATTTAAAAACCAGATCGGATTATCTTCAGAACCATTTAAATAACCTGGATCTTCTGATAATCCTGGTTCTATACATATTTCTGTAGATTTATCAGAATATATTCCATCATATTTTAATCCTTCTAATTGTTTTACAATAGCATCTGATGTTTGCACACATCTAATAAAAGGACTCGAAAATATAGCAATATTATTAGTTATTGGTAATTTTCCATATAACCATTTTCCTAATCGTTCAGATTGTTTATATCCTTCTTTCGATAAAGGTGTATCATGAGGTCTAAGTGCTTTTTTATACCATAATGGATTTATTTTATCTAATCTTTCACCATGTCTTATAATAAATAAGCATTTAGCACCAATATTCATTTTTATAATATATAAATATAAAATATAAAATATAAAATATAAAAACAGTATAAAATATTCTTATTTTTTATTCAAATCTAAATATAAATTATTAATAATAAGTAAAATAAAAATGAATTTAAAATAAAAATAAAATTTATTATATACAATGTCATTATTATCAAAAACCCAAATAATTGGTACAACATTTTTTGACCATCAATATATTAAAGGATCTATTGATTTTTTTGAAGACCAAACAAATAATCAAATACATATAAGTGGTGAATTAAAAAGTAATAAATATAAAGATTCTTATCATGGATTTCATGTTCATGAAGCTGGAGATTTATCTGAAAAATGTATTGGTGCTTGCGCTCATTTTAATCCATATCATAAGAATCACGGGGGTCCTAATTCTTATGAACGTCATGTAGGTGATTTAGGAAATATATATTTTGATAAAAAAGGAAATGCACAGATTAATTTTAAAGATAACTATATTAAATTACGTGGAACAAAATCTAATATTATTGGACGTTCGTTAGTGATTCATGAAAGTCTAGATGATTTAGGTATGGGAGGACATCAAGATAGTTTAACAACAGGACATGCTGGAGATCGTATTACTTGTGCAGTTATAGGATATTCCAAAAAAATGTTTAAAAATTAGTATTCAATATATAAATATTGATCTACTTACCTATAAAAATTTAATACAAATATTTTATTATGTATTAAATGAATTAAAAATAGTAAAAGATGTTAATAATTTAATGAAGTTATTTATACTGATAAACGCACTAATATATATATATATATATTGTAAGATACATGAATATTTTTTTTTAAATTCTTTTATGTATCTTAATAAGATGTATCTTAATAAATATCTGCTGTAAATTGTATTATATATTTGTTAGATAGTATTAATTTAGTTTTATCGTAATAATTAAAATTTATATCATTATTCCATCATTATCACTTCCAATTAAACTTGGATTTCCAATTAAACTTGGATTTCCAATTAAACTTGGACTTAAAATTAAACTTGGATTTCCAATTAAACTTGGAGTTCCAATTAAACTTGGAGTTCCAATTAAACTTGGAGTTCCAATTAAACTTGGAGTTCCAACTAAACTTGAAGATCCAACCAAACTTTCTTGTTTTACATCTTTAAATAATGAATTTGCGAATGATTTAGTATAAGGGATTAATAATGAAGGGAGTTCGAATTTATGTTGATAATATTTAGAAATATTATCTAAATTATAATCAACATACCAATCTTTTGTATTACCACCAATATATTCAGTTTCTAAAGTCCATACATTTGCATTAAAATAATAATATTCAAAAAATATTTTTCCATATGTGTAAGCTAATTTTGTAATATAATCTGGTAAATTTAACGGAAAATTACCTAATGGTAAAAATCCATAGTTAAATCGAAAAAATCCTTTTTGATTACTAAATTTACCAATATTAAATTTATAAAACTGTCCTTTTACACCATCTAAAAATGTCATTGATTTTATAACAATTGGATTTTTATTTGATTCTATAAATCTTTTATATAAATTACTATTTAATAATGGACCACTTAATGGTACTACACTTGCTTGAACTAATGATTCAGTATCATAAACATAATCTTTTTTTACAAAATCAAAACCTAATATAAATTTCGTAATAACTAATCCACCATTATATTTTAAATTAATTAATGAACTATCATGAGGACGTATATTAACAGGGTCATTATAATAACCAATAATTCCAAGCCATTTTTTAGTTATACCATTATCTGTTACAACATTTAATTTTACTGAATCATTAACATAAATTAATTTATTAATTTCATAATTTTCTATTATTCTTTGTATAACAAGTTCTAATGTAAATGCATTTAAAGCAATAGTATAATTACCATCTTCTCCAAGAACAGCAATAGTCATACCAATTAAACTAAAAATTTTATTTCTTTCTAAAAATACAGGAGAACCTGACATTCCTTTTACTACATTTATATTTATTAATAAACATTCTGGAATAGTATGTGCACCTTTTACAAAACTTCCATTATAAGATGGGTCCATTATTTCACCCGTTAATTGTACTCTATTATTTAATGAACCAATATTACCAATAATATGGGATATGTCACCTTGTAATATAGTAGATGATACATCAATTAATAATGGTGTATAACTTGATAAATCAACATTAAAAGTTTTATTATAAAATAATTCCGGATCAAATAAACCAACAATAATATCTGTATATATATCACGTCCAATAACTTTAAATTCTGCTGTTGTAGATACTATATTATTTGTGTCATCTACAACTTCAAATAATGCTTTAAATGATTCTAAATTTTCTTTTGATAATAAATGATTTGTTGTAATTAAATATATGTTACCAGGTCTGTTTATACTTTTATAAAGAAATCCACAACCTGTAGAACTAAGTGTTTGTTTCCCACTAACAACTGCTACTGATTTTACAAATTTTTGATATTCACTAACAGGAGGATTTGTATATTTAATAGGTTGTCTTAAAAATTGTCCTGTTCTTATATAATGTTCTCTTGATGAAGCAACATTATCAGGTGGTAGTCCATTTAATTGAGCATAATTAAACCAGTCAATATTATATAAATTTTTCATTGTTGAAGCAAATATACTATTATTTCCGTAATCAACTAAATATTGTTCCAATGATGGATCTTGTATAAAGTATTTACTAAAGGATTTAGGATTTCCGTAACCACTTGTACCTATTTCTGTATCAGATTCGTAAATAACTCTTGATATAAAATCAGTAAATATCATTAAATTATTGCCATAAACTTTAAAATCTTCTGAAAATTTATTAAAATCAAAATTATATTTACTATAAATATTAACATCATCACTAAAATAATAATCTTGTAATCTTCTTACTTGTTCATCAGTATAATAACCTAATTGAAATTGTTCTTCAACTAAAACTTCATTAGGTATAAAAGTATTTAATGTAAATGAATTTATATACCCAGGATGTATTGACATTGCAATATATTCATTTAAAGATATCATAAATCCAAGTATAGGTGTAAAATATTGTTTAAATTCCTGTTGTACAACTGTAGGTTTTAAATAATCCCATTCATTTCTTGAAAGGAAATCATCAAAAATTTCTAATTTAGTTTTTCCTTCTAAACCAAATTCAATTTGATACTTTGGAAAATCAAAATTATATTTACAATATACTAATTTTTTAGTTATTTCATCATATACATTAAAATATCTCATTTTTTTTAATATAAGTGAATCTGACATTATACTAATAATAAATATTATTATTTTAATTAATATTATTTTAATTAATATTATTTTCATTATCTTTTAAATAATAATTTAAAATAATAATTTAAAATGATATTTATAATTAATAAATATGACAGATAAAACACAACTTAAAGCATTATTTACAGATTTTATTTCTTTAAATAATGAAGAAGAAATATTGAAGACAAAAATAAAAAATTTAAAAATGAAAAAAGATAAAGCACATGATGAAATTGTAAATTATATGTCAAATAATGATATATTAGACAAAGAAATTATATTTGAACAAAATAAAATAAAATGTGCATCTTCTAAAATAACAGATTCAATTTCTAAAAAATTAATTTTTGAACGACTTAAAATTTTTTTAAAAGATGAAAATGTGGCAAATCAAGCTACAACTTTTATTTATAGTAATCGAAATAGTACACAAAAAATATCTTTAAAAGTAATTAATATAAAAAAATAGTTTTATTATACAATTATAAAATATGATTGGATTTAATAATTGGATAAATAATTATGTTGATGTATTAAATACTATTTATGCGGAATTTTTACTAATATCAATGAATAATAATATAACACTACCAGATAATGATGATACATTTAATAATTTTTGTAAAATGATTTATTATAGTAGTCAAAATATTAGTTTAAGAAACCCTGATAATTTTGACTATACAAATTAATACAAATTAATACAAATTAATATAAAGAAATATATTATATATAATACATAACATAATATAATATAATACAATGAATTGGTGTGACATAACAAAAATAAATACAAATTTAATTAAAGAAGTTAAAAAAGAGGAAGTTATAATTAAAAAAGAAGTAATAAATCCATATAGTATTCTAAATTTAAAAAATATTGATGATGAATTTGATTATATACATCATCGTAATATTTTAAATATATCATTCGAATTTCGTAATTATATTTCGTATAATTTTTTACCATTTATGGATAAACTTAATACTACTTATAATATATTTGATTTTATAAAAGAAAATTCATATGAATATACAAAAGTTATAAATAAAGTTGAAAAGTATAATAATGAATTAATTAAAGAATATAACCAAGAACAAGATGAATTAGAAAAAGAATTTGAGGAAGAATCAGAAGAATTTGAATAATTAACTATTTACTGATTATATATTGACTGATTTTTTATAATATGATACATTGTATAATATTATAAAAAAATTGATTCATATTAATAGATACATTAATAGATACATTAATAGATAATATGCCAAAAAGAAAATTTGAAAATAAAACAGAATGTTGTAATATAACAGAATGTTGTAATATAACAGAATGTTGTAATAAAAAAATATCAAATGATATAATTCATAATTGGGGTATATATAAATTTAATAACAAATGTATATATTGTCACTCTATAACTATAATAGATAAAGATACTATACATTTTATTGAACAATGTAATCAAAATTATGAGAATCGTCTCATGGAAAATGAAGATGTTAATATTCATCCACAATTATGTTCAGAAACATATTTTAGTGATACTTTTATGGAAGAATGTGATAAATGTGGTAGAATATGGGATGGAAACGCACAATGTGACTGTTGGTCATCTTATGATTCAGATTAAATATGAATAATATTCGATGTGTAAAAAAATTGATTTTTATAATAATAAAACAACAAATATAACAAATATGAATAATTTAGATATTCCATCTTGTAATTTTGAATCTTCTGATTCTGAATCTGAAGATTTAAAATCTTCTACTGATAATTTACAATTATTAACAGAATCCAAGCAATTTTTAGAAAAAAAAACAATTGATGAAATAAAGAAAGAATCTGAAGATTTAAAATCTTCTACTGATAATTTACAATTATTAACAGAATCCAAGCAATTTTTAGAAAAAAAAACAATTGAAGAAATAAAGAAAGAATCTGAAAAAAAAACAGAGGATGAACTTATTAATTTAGGTAAAATAATAAATGACAAAGAACATAAAAATAATCAAGATAAACTTAAATTGGAACATATTTCTGAAATATTTAATAAATATAAAAAAATGGGTAACACAATAGATGTTGTTAATAAAATAATAAAGAAACAGTGTTATATCGAACTAAATGAGTTGGTTGATGCTATATTTTTATTTGAATCAATTACAAATGAATTTATTGAAGAAAAAGAGAAAAATGAGTTATTATTAAAAAAAGATATTAAAGAATTAAAAAATGATATTACAGATAATAATAATGAAATTTGTGAATTAGAAGATAAAATTGAAGATTATTGGACAGTACGTGTTTGTAATTTAAGAAAAAATCTTGTTAATAAAAATAAATTAATTAATTATATCTATATTGGATGGGGATTATCAGTAATTCATACATTTATATTTACATATTATGGATTTAATTCATATATAAATTTTTGGTATAATGTATATTCTATTCTATATTCTATAATTAGATTCATTGTATTATTTATTCCAAATATATACAATTGTCTTAAAAATTATGATTCTACGTATATCAATATTGTGAATTTTTTAAAGAATTCATTCAAATATTTAAAAGGTAACTCTCATTTAAAAAACAATATATATGTATTGAAGAATAGTACCCAAATATTAAAAAATGGAGTTTTTGATTCTATACAAAATAATACATTACTTGTAAAAGATAACACAAATATTCCAATCACAGATATTCCAATATATACATACGATTTTATGAAAGATAATCTAAAAAATCTATGTAATATAATTTATATAAATTGTATTACATTATTAAAAATACCAATTAATAATCTATACGGATTATTTAATTTCATTAAAAATACTATGACTTATTTATTTGAAAAAATTATATCAATGATGATATTCTTTACAACTACAAAAATTTGTTTATGCATAATAACATTATCATTTTTAAAACAAATATTTTCAAATTAATATTTCAAATTAATATTATATAATTTGTTATTATATAATTCACTATTATAAATTATTTTATTATAATATCATCTTTTTTATTTATTTCTTGATCAATAAGAAAATCTTTAACATTATCTCTTTGATCACCAGATAATTGAATAACATCTTCATCATTCTTATCTTTTTTAATTGAACCATTGCAACAAAATATTTTTTTTAATGATTTTGTTATTTTTTTAATATCTAAATCATTTTCTAATCCTTCAATTGTTGTAATACATTTTTTACCATTTCTTTTTATATACTTAATATATACTTTATTATTTACTAAATCATCATCATCAAAAGCAATATTTTTATCTAAATTATCTAAATCCATCTTTGTTTGTTTGTTTATATATAAACATTTTTCTTTATATTTAATTATAAATTCTTTTAATAATTAAATGATTAATAATAAAATGATTTTAAGATATATTTTTATTATTAATTATTATGAGTTTAAGTATTTTAACTTATTTTATAGGTAGTTTTTATATTATAAATACTACTTTCCATATTTCAAATAACTTAACAAAATATCTATTTGATAATAAATATATAAATTTACCAATGTATAAATTTGATAAAATAAATGAAGTTATTTATTCAAGTTTTCATTGTATTTTAGTAAGTTTCCTAAGTTTTTTATGTTTTGATCGTCCAACCGTTGATTATAATAGTTATTTTAATTTTAAATTAGAAAATAAAGTAGAAGATAATAATTTAATGATTGTTACACTATCATTAAGTTTATCTTATTTTATTATAGATCTATTTCGTTGTTTATATTTTAAAAAATATTTATTTATAATACATCATGTATGTGCATCATTTTTATTAACCCATCATTTATATTTAATTAAGAATGATTATAATCATGGAATGTATGCCATACATACATTATTTTTATTAGAATCAAATAACATATTATTAAATATTGGATTTTTATTAAAAGAATTTAATTTTCATTATTCAATAACATGTACATCGTGGATAATTCATTTATTATTTTTCATCATGTTTAGATTAATTCAATTTCCTAAAATAATGGTATTATATTTATTAAATGATTTTAATTTTATTCATTATTGTATACAACTTCCTAATATTATAATGATATATATGGGTTCATTATATTGGGCATATAGACAATTAAATGGGATTAATAAATATTTAAAAGAAAATTGTGTTATATAATAGATAAATAGTTAGAATCTTGATATTTTTTTTATATCTAAAATAAGAATGAATAATAAAATTTTTATTTTAGAGCCACGTGCAGGGTTATGTAATCAACTTAATTGTATAACAATTGGAATAGTTTTAGGAATATTATATAAAAGAGATTTATATTTTAATGGATTTCAAATAGATTATATGAATGAAAATATATTAACAAATTTTGATAATATAATAGATGTAAGTAAATTAAAAAAAATATGTAAAAAATATAATATCAAAATATTAGATAATATTGATTTTACTATTGATGATGTTCCTATTTTAAATACTAATAATGAAATAATTAATGATACAAAGGATATTTTTAGTTATTTATCATTAGAAGATAACTTAAATATTCATATTTTAAATTTAAAAAATCCAATTAGTACATTTATACCAGATGAACATCAAGAACTTTATAATAATATAAAATTAAATATAAAATTTAATCAAAAATTTTATAAAATCGCAAAAGATATAAAAAAACAATATAAACTTGATAATTATTGCTGTGTTCATTTAAGAATGGAAGATGATGCTATTGATTTTATCGAAAAAAAAATGAATAAGGATAATGTCGAATTGATTAATGATATTTATAAACAAACATATATTCAAGAATTAGAAAGATTATTTAATTTAGATTTAAATATATATGTATGCACTTCATTATGTATGTTTGAAAATAAAAATAATTTATTTTATAAAATAATTAAAAAAAAATATAATTTAATTGATAAAAATGATATTATAAAGAATTATGATTTGAATAATGATTTGAATAATGATTTGAATAATGAACATAATCAGCGTGAGTTATATGGAATTGTGGATTATATTATCGCATTAGATTCAGAATATTTCACAGGATGTGATTGGTCTTCATTTTCTATTGCTATAAAAAATAATCACATGCATAATAATAAAATGTATAATTTATTAAATATATGGAATATGTGTGCTAATTCATAATTTTATGATTCGTTTATTTTTAATATAAATAATTTTTATTAAAAAAAATAATTATATATTATATATGACTACTTTAAAAGAAAAATTTGTTAATTTAGATTCTATGCTTGCACATTTAAATACAACGGAGATAACTAAAAATCAACAAAAAAAAAATTTAGTTAATTTACGTAAATATGAATACACAAAAAGCATCAATAATTTTGAAAGTGAAGATAGGATTGAAATGAGTAATCCCCCATATAAAACTGATGAGTTTTTAATAAAAGTAAATATTACTCCAGAAACTGTTAAAAACCCAGATAAATTATTCAACTTATTAGATCAATTAAGGATCATGATAATAAGATCAAAAATGATGCATTCGAAACTGGGATTACCTCCTTACGGGAGGGACCCCAACATCGACTGGGATTATTCAAGTATTTTTTGTGATGCATTTATGAAAACATTTGATAGTATAATAAAAAATAATAAAAATTTATCAAAACGTTTATTAATTAATTATCAAGCTACAATTTATAAAAAATATAGACCAGCATATTCTTATTTTTTGAAACACCTAAAAAATTATCCAAAAGAACTTGGTAAAAATACTACATTTAATAAGTTAGATATACCAAAACATGGTAGTAACATAATATTAAATGATTTATTTCACATAAATAATTCAATAGAAATAAGACCAGCACTAGAAATAGTAGAAGAAAGAAATAAAAATCTGGAAATGTTTAAAGAATGCTATAAAAATTTCACTAAAGAAGAAATAATAGAATATTTTACACTTTCATCTACATTATTACCTTCATGTAAATCTACTACGTTTAATAGGATTCAAAAATCAGAATCTTATGAAAATTGTTTAGAAAAAAAAGTAATATATTGGAGAGATCTGTATAATTTTTTAAAAAATACTAAATTCAATAATAATAAAATCAATAATAATAAAATCAATAATAATAAAATCAATAATAATAATTCAAATAAAAAAAAATTAATACAATTAGCAGAAGAAGAAAAAAATAAACATACAACACATCTTAAAAATAGATTTAATAAAGTTTTAGATAATCAAATAATTAAAAACACAAAATAATGTAAATTTTAATTTTTACGATTCGTTTATTTTTAATATAAATAATTAACTAATTATTTATATGACAGATATTTTATTGCTTGATATACGTAACCATGATGAAATTGATTCAATAAAATATAATATTGATTATGTAGAAGATGAAGATGTAGAAATTGAAGATGAAGAAAATGATAAACTACAAAACAATGGAAAAAAAAATATTGAAAAAATTACAGAAATATTGTATATACCATCAACATCCATTAAATATAATATAAATTTTTTAAACTTACATTTTCAAAAATATAAAATGGTTTATATTATTTGTCAATCTGGAAATAGAAGTAAAATAATTAAAGAAAAATATTTTAATGATGATAAACATATTATTATTAATGATATTCATTTTGATAAATTAAATTCTGATCAAGTAATAAAAACATCTGGTATTCACATGTCTATTACAAGAAAAATTCAAGTTATATCTGGAAGTATTATAATATTTATATTTGCATTATCTTATAAATATAGTATTGCTATTTATATATATATATTACTTGGATTATTTATGTTATATGTTGGAATATCAGGTAATTGTTTTATGTCATCAATTTTAACAAGAAATAGTTTTTAATTTTAAAATTTTATTAAAAAAAAAAAAAAAAAAATAAAATAAAATAAAATAAAATAAAATAAAATAAAATAAAATAAAATAATAATTATATTACAAAAAATATCTATGTTTATAATATAATGTCTAAAATCAATAATATCAGTAAATCAATGATGTCAAACCCATTAATTATAGTAGTATTATTATTACTAATAATTTTAATTTTTTTAGGTCTTGTTCGAATAATGAATCCAAGTTTTTCTACCGGTGTTGGTATAAATGCACATATTGGTACTATTAAGGGTAGTATTAATTTAGAAGCTTTTGAAAATTCTAATGGACCCCAATTTGTTTGTTTTGTTGCTGACTGGTGTGGTCACTGTAAAAGAGCAAAACCTGAAATTAATAAGTTAAAAGAACAAGGAATACAAGGTGTGGAAATTGTTGAAATAGATTCTGACAAATCTCCTGAATTAGTTAAAGAACATGGAGTACAAGGATTCCCTACTATGAGATTTTACCCACAAGGATTATCTAATAAATCAACTTTTGAAGATTATACAGGTGATAGAACTACTGAAGGAATGAAAACATTTTTAGATAGATTATTAAATAAAAATTAAATAATATGATAAAATAATATATTTATTTATCTATTTATCTATTTATCTATTTATTAAAAATATTTTTAATAAATAAAATATTATTATTTTAATTTATCATTTTATAGTCACTAACTAGTTTGTGAATTATTTATGATATATATCAATCTTTTTATAATTTAAATTTATGGTTGTTATTTTTTAGTTTCCTGGTTCTATATAACCAATATGTTGTTTATATAAACCCCAAATACTTACTTTATCTAAGTGCATACGTTGTCTAAACACTTGTTTTGTCATTAAATAATCAGATACGATCTTAAAAAATAACCAATATCGTACCTCTGAATCGTTGGTATTTACATGTACATAATACTCATTTCCAGGAAAGGTTGGAGAAGTAGATTCAATTGAGTTAGTTTCTTGTCCATTTGAATATTCAATCATATTTCCAATAGAAAGCACATTATGTCCATCCCATGTACAAATGTTTAAATTCTTAATAGTACCACGATATTTATTTGTACTAACACCTTCGTTAAATTCTTCAATATAATATGTATTGTCAGTTTCCAAATCATATGGTGAAATTGAGTTCATTTTTGATATGTAATAATATAATTATTGAATTATAAATCAATTTTATTATATTCAGGACTAAAAAACTTTTAGGAAATCGCCGTTTTAAATGTGCGAAAATGTTTTAACAAATGAAAATATTTTCGTAACAAAAATGTTTTAACAAATGAAAATATTTTCGTAACAAAAATGTTTTAACAAATGAAAATATTTTCGTAACAAAAATGTCTTTTTTAATAAATTTATTTTTTTCTTTAAAAATAAATTACTTTTATTATAACCCAAATCATATAGAATTAATTTGCTTCCATCATCTATATTAAAGTTTAATTCATTATGATGAATATTTAATATATATATAGTATTCTTGTACTTTTTCTTACTATAAAACATTTTTAAATAATTATAATAAATTATCAAACATAATTCTTTTATATTCGTCATAAAATCAATATTATCATTTGTTAAAATATTATCAGGTGTATTATCAGGTGTATTATCAGGTGTATTATTTGATGTATTATTTGATGTATTATTTGATGTATTATTTGATGTATTATTTGATGTATTATCAGGTGTATTATTTGATGTATTATCTGGTGTATTATTTGATGTATTATCAGGTGTATTATTTGATGTATTATCTGGTGTATTATTTGATGTATTATCTGGTGTATTATTTGATGTATTATCTATTGTATTATGTTTAAATATAAAATCCTTTTCATATTCTGTTATAGATACAATACCTAATTTATATGTATCTTTGTGATAATTTATAGGATATGGATCTAATACAGCTCCGTCTACATATAAATAATTATTATAAATAATTGGTGGGAATAATAATGGTATATTCATACTCATTAACATACAATCAATTATTTTCATATTTGGGGTGTTAATATAATTAAAATATTCTACAGTATTTAATGTTTGATTTACACTATTCATTGTTAAATTTATATTTGTAAATTCATATAATCCCTGAAATGTAATATTTATAGAAATATTTTTAGTTATAAAAATTGATTTAATTAAATTAATAATACGTGAATTATCAATAAATCCGCCAATATTTAATAAATTAATTATTTTTATATCAAAAAAATCATTTATATTAATTTTAAAAGTTAATTCTTTAATATCTTCAATTGTATAACCAATATTTAATAATACACATAACAATGAACCTGCAGATGTTCCAGTTAAATATTTAAAATTCTTTAAAGGATAATATTCATTAATAGATTTTAATGCACCTATATAGCAAAAAATATTTATACCACCAGACCCAATTATTAATTCATTAAATTTGTATTTCATAAATTCTATAATTAATATTTTTTTATATATCCTTAGTATGAATAACTACGATTATTATGGTAATTATAAAAATAATGACGAATATCCATTATTTACAGTAAATGATTTACAAAAGAAAGCAAAAGAAAAAGAACAAAATAGAAATAAAATATATTTCTTGATATCTAAAAAATGTTTTGAAAAAATAAAAGAAACATCGACAAATGATCAATACTATTGTTTCTTTAAAATACCTGAATATATACCAGGATATCCATTGTTTAATATGACAGAATGTGTTTTATATTTATTAAATATTTTAAAAGATAAAGGATTTTTATGCAGATATGCTGATAATTATATTATTTATATTACTTGGAATATCCCTAAAAAAACATATAAAGCTATAGAAAATAATCCTAATCCTAATCCTAATCCTAATTCTTTAACAAATATACATTTAAAATATAAACCTGTAGAAGGAAATTGTTTTAAAAATTTCATACCAAGAAAGAAAACTTAATTATTTTTACTACCTAAATATTTACCTAATTTAAAAATATTATCCATAATAAAGATAATAATTAATCCTAATATGATTAATACAATTAAATCCTGAATATCTGTTTTATTATTATTATTATTATTGAAGTTACTAAAACTTTCTATAGAATCTTCTTCATTTTCTGAATTTATATTTTTCATATTTGTATTTGTATTTGTATTTGTATTTTTATTCATTAACATTTTATATTTTCTGAAATTATTTTCTAATTCTATGAATTTATTTTGCAATGATTTTTTTTCTATATCTTCATGAAATGGTTTATATTCTTTATTTAAATTCATATCCGAATCTGAATATAAACTATTTACTTTATTTACAGAATTAAATCTATAATCATTATAATCCTCGTTAATATTATTTTCAGGCATTTTATTTCTTTCTATATAATTCATCGTATTTAACATTTTTTTCATAGTCTCATTATCTTTTTTTAAATTATCAAAATCCATTTGAGATTTTGTTTTATATAAATTAATATTATCTGTATCCTCATTAATTTTATTATTATTTTTTATTTCTTTGGGTTTTTTATCATCGTTTTGTATATCTTCTTTTTTATTTATACTTGAGCCCCAGGCTTCTTCTAAAGAACAATATGATATTTTCGACATATTATGTATCTATTATAGAATTAGATTTTTAAAATTAAAAAAAATATAGATTAATTTAAAATTTATTATATAATAATAATTAATGGATATTAATATTTTAAAAAATATTTTAGTATTATTTATAATTATCTTATTATTTTTAGTATTATCAAATGACAAACAATATAATTATTATGCTAATAAACAAAAATTTAATTATTTGATTTTATTAATATTAATTTATTTTATATATTCTGAATTACCTATTTCAATAATTTTAATAATTCTATTAATTGTTTTATTATTAAATAAAGATTTTTATAAAAGATATATTTTAGAAAATAAATATTTAAAAGAATATATTCCTAATTTAGAAAATTTTGATAACAATTTAAATTCAGATTCAGATTCAGATTCAGATTATGATTTCACACCATATAATGAAGGTGATAATGTAAAAACTGTTTTAAACAATGATGAAAATAAAGGAGATAGTCATTCAGATGACAATGAAAATAATAAAATAAATAATTCATTAAATAATAAGTTAAATAATCAAGTAAATAATCAAAAAAATAATGATAATGTAACAGAACCATTTAGATCAAAAATAAAAGATATTAGAGATCATATTAATAATGCTATTACAAATACAAATACAAATACAAATTAAATTAATATTTTTTTATTTTTTTTATTAATATAGATTAATGGATACTGCATTAATACATTTATCTAATAGTCAATTATTCAATGGTTCTATTATGTTATTATCAAATATTGGTGGTAAATATTTAGCATTAGATTTACCAAAAAATGTGGATGTTTTATTTGAAAATTATGCTATTTTAAGATATATTATATTATTTTCAGTATTTTTTATTGCGACAAGAGATATTAAAATATCAATTTTATTAACCTTATTTTATTTTATTATTATTAAATTTATAATAAATGAAAATAGTCGATTTTGTATAATGGAAAAAAAGTTAAAGTAATGTATAAAGAAAATAGTAAAATAAATACACAATAAATTTACTATTAAATAGTATCTTTTTATCTTTTTATCTTATTAACTTTATTTAATATCAAAAAAATATATACAAATATAGTAATGAAATTAAATTATTATTATACAATAATAATAATTATAATTATTATAATTATTATAATTATTATACTTTTTATCAAATACAACAAGTAATAGATAATTTTAAAAATAAATTAATGAATCATTCAAATCATAATAATATTATTAAGAATTCTGGGTCAAATCCTTGTGTAGATAAATTATCTGATATAGAATATTTAGAACATATGATACCACATCATCAAGTTGCAATAGATATGTCTAATTTATTAATATCAAAAACACGAAATCCTACAATGCTTAAAATATGTAGAGATATTATACGTTCACAAAGTTATGAAATATGGGAAATGACACATATGAAAAAGAATTTATCTAATAATATGGTTGATGATACAAAATGGATAGTAGATGGTACAATTACAAATTTAGATATAGATTATCCTATTATGTCTAAAGCAAAAGATGGAAAATGCAATCCTTTATTTTTTAAACCAAATGACCATGCAAAACATATGAAAAATATGAAATTAACAGATAAAAGTTATTTAGAACATATGATTCCACATCATCAAGTTGCGATAGATATGAGTCATCGTTTATTACTTCATACGAATAATTCATATTTACTATACTTTTCTCGTAAATTAATTGCAGACCAAAAAAATGAAATATATTTAATGAATAATTTATTAAAAAATACATATAATTACAAAAGTGATTTATTTAATCAAGAATAAATAAATAAATAAATAAATAAATTATTATAAAGATTTTATATAACTTTATTATAATATAAATGATTTGTTATGTAATCATCTTTTTAATTATATTAATTACTTTTATAATATTAAATAAATTTTTAATTATAAAAGAAAGATTTACGAGTTCTAAATCTATTACAAATAAAGTATATGAATATTTAATTATTGGTTCAGGACCTGCAGGATTACAAACAGCATATTTTTTAAAGAAATATAAAAAAGATTATATTATTATTGAAAAAGAAAATGAAAGTGGTTCATTTTTTAAAAAATATCCAATTCATAGAAAATTAATTTCTGTAAATAAAGTTCATACAGGTTCTACCAACAAAGAATTTAATTTAAGACATGATTGGAATTCATTATTAAGTGACGATGATTCATTATTATTTAAAAATTATACAACAGAATTCTTTCCACAAGCAGACATTATGGTAAAATATTTAAATGATTTTCAAAATAAAAATAATTTAAATGTTTCTTTTAATACAACTGTTTTAAAAATAAATAAATTATCCAATGATTTATTTGAAATAAGTACTTCAAAAGGAGTTTTTAAATGTAAAAAATTAATTGTTGCTACAGGATTATTTAAATCAAATCGATCTACTAATGTCGAAGGTGCTATTACATATAGTGATTTAACAAAAGATAAAACTAAATTTAAAAATAAAAATATACTGATTTTAGGTCAAGGTAATTCAGCATTTGAAACAGCAAATTATTTAACAGATACAGCAGCATTTATTCATATTGCAGGATATGGAGCATTAAAATTTGCTTGGCAAACACATTATCCTGGGCATTTACGAGCTATAAATAATGATTTTCTCGACACATATCAATTAAAAACGCAAAATGGATTATTATCTTTTAAAAAAAATGAAAAAATAGTGATTCAAAAAAAAGATAATAAATATCTTATTTACGGCATTGAAGTAGATAATAATAATAATAATAATAATAATAATAATAAATTATTTGATAAAGAAAATTTGAATGATATGATAGAAGATTTGGACTCACAAAAAGGGTATGATTATGTAATTGATTGTACAGGTTTTAATGTAGATGATAGTATTTTTGGAAATTTTAAACCTGATGATAATGGAAAAGTACCTTTGTTAAAATCTAATTTCGAAAGTAAAAATATTCCTAATTTATTCTTTGCAGGAATATTATCTCAAGAAATATCTTATAAAAAAAGTTCTGGACCATTTATTCATGGTTTTAGATATTTAACTAAATCAATGATAAAAATAGATACAAATAATATAGATACATATAAAATAAATAATGAAAATAAATTAGTAGAAAAAATATTATATAGATTGAATACAAGTTCTGGATTATATCAAATGTTTAATTGTTTATGTGATATTATTATAATTGAAAGTAAGAATAATATTATATATATGGAAGAAATACCTATAAAATATGTAGAAGATATATATATTCCAAAATATCAAAAAATAATTATTGTAAAATTTAATTATGGAGATTATGGAGGTGTTATTGAAAATAAAAATAGTCTTGACGATGCTTCTTATGTTTTTGGTATTGATAGGGCAGTTGGTTCTAAGAAAGAAAAAGCACATTTGAGTGATTTTTTACATCCAGTTTTTATTGTATATAATAATCATAAAGAAATATCTACTTTTCATTTATCTGAAAATTTATTATTTGAATTCAAATTAAAAGATACGCATATTAAACCATTACAAAAATTTATTAAAACCACATTGTCATAAATTTTTTTTATTTTTTTTTATTTTTTTTTATTTTTTTTTATTTTTTTTATTCAAAAACTTAAAAAAAATATGTAAATATATAACCTATTCATATTTATATATTTTTAAAATATATAAATATTTGCGTAATAATTAAAAAATAAATATAAAAGTATTTTTTAATTATGAGCAATTTTCTACCTAATTTTAATATTCATAAAGAAAATGATTTTAGTGAAAGAAATACAAATAGCATTCCTTTAGGAAATAATAATATATCGATATCTAAACAAAATATTGATTTAAAAACAGATTCAATTAATAATATAAAGCCAATGCTTGGAAATAATAATAGAATACATATACCCGAAGGGTCAAGAATTAAAATAAAACCTACTTTTAATAATAAAAAAATTCCACATGATTCATTTTCAATGATGGCTAATCAAAAAAAAGGTGGTATGTCATCTGCTGATAATAGTGATGACGACACTTATGATAATGATATAATATCATCTCCTAGTAATCAATCCGATTTAAATTTTGACAATAATGAAATATTTTCAAATAATAGTCAAAATTTTGATAATAATAATAATGATGATGATGATGACGACGACGATGATGATGGTGACAACGATGGATCAACAGATGATAGTGGACAATATGATGACGACGATGAAGAAAGTCAAGTTAGTATTAAAAAGAAAAAAATGAGTTATGAAGAAGTTCAACAAAATAAACAAAAAATTTTATTTGATTTGGATAGATTACAAAAACAAGGATATCCTCCTTCCAAGAAATATTCAATGGCATCTTCTTTCGAAGATTTAACATTTGAATATGAAAGACTAAAGAAACAAAGAGATGTAGAAAAATCTATCAAATTCAGTAGAAAAATGCTAATGGCATTTACCAGTGGTATTGAATTTGTAAATACACGTTTTGATCCATTAGATATAAAATTAGAAGGATGGTCCGAAAATATGATGGAAAATGTAAACGACTATGATGAAGTTTTCGAAGAACTACATGATAAATATGGTGATAGTATTAAAATGGCACCAGAACTTAAATTAATTTCTATGGTTGCAGGAAGTGGATTTATGTTTCATTTAACGAATAGTTTATTTAAGAGTGCTACACCCGATTTAAAAGATATATTAAAACAAAATCCTGATATTATGAAAAATATATCTGAAGTAGCTGCTAAAAATATGAATACAAATATTGATGATAAATTTGGATCAAATGATTCAATAGGAAATATGATGAAGTCTGGCATTAATAATAAAGTTTCATCAATGAATTCTAATCAACAAAAAATGGGAGGACCTAAAGGTATTGACGATTTAATTGGTGAATTAAATGATGATGACGCAAGTGTTAGTAGTGAAGAATCTATTAATATGTCATCATCTTCTAAAAAAGCTAAAAGAAATAAAAAAGGAGGTATTAGTTTACAACTTTAATTTCATATAATTTCATATAATTTTTGTTTAAAAAATATTTAATTTATATACTAAATTAAATAATGAATGTAGATCATTTTCGTAAACATATTGTAAATGGTAAAACAAGAATCGAATGTGTTATCAATAATATTAATAAAATAATGTTAGAATGTGATTCAAAATATATAGATTCTGTTCAAGAAAATTATGATGGATTTTTAGTTCTCATTTTAATTGTTGCAATGAAAGAAAATAAAGACATAGAAATTAATGGAAAAGTATCCTATAAATTATATTTTAATATTATTCATCATATTATTCCAATAATAAAAATTCTTCATCCTACTTTCTATACAATAAAAATTAAAGTTCAAGGATTTTCTAATTTTGATTTTAAAAATAAAGGAGTTGGTTGTGGATTAAGTTGCGGTGTTGATAGTTTATCTTGTGTTCAAGACCATTATTTTAATCAATCAGGTCCATATAAATTAACACATTTGACTAACTTTTATGCTGGGGCAACAAGAAATGAAAATGTTTATGAAAATAAATTAATTAATATTCAAAATTACGTTGATAATACAGATCTGGATTTTTTACAAGTTTATACAACTTTTCATAAAATTAATAATTTAGAACATCAATATTTTCATACTTTAAGAAATTTATCTGTGCCTTTATTTTTTCAAAAATTATTTAAAAATTATTATTATGCATCTTCTTTTTCTTATCAAAATACAAAAATAGTTCCTGATAGTGGTTCAATTACATCAGCTGAACCTGTAATAATACCATTATTATCTACAGAAGTATTAGAAATGTCTATTCATGGTGCTCAATATTCAAGAGTAAGAAAAACACAAATGATATCTAATAATAAATTATCACATAAATATTTAGACGTATGTGTTCATCCAACTTATTATGAAATAATCCAAGATAAAATAAACTGTTCAAAATGTTATAAATGTCTTCGTACTTGTTGCACTTTAGATTATTATAATATATTAGATAAATTTGATAATGTATTTGATTTAGAAATATATGAAAAATATAAAGAATCATATTTACTAAATTTAGTAACAACGAATCCTTATGATAGAGAATTAACAGCAAAATATTTTTATAATAATAAACTTTATTTAGATATTAAATATGATATTGACTTTGAAGAATTAATTGTTCATACTAAAAATGATAATAATGAAAATAACGATTATGATGATGATGATGACGATGAAATGAATGATGATGGAATTTTAGATGATAAATATAATATTAATTTTGAAAATTTAATTAAAAATAATAATAATAATATTGTAGAAGATGTAAATTTTTACAATGAAATTAAAAATAGCGAAAATAACAATGATACAATTAACAATGTCGAAACTAACAATGATACAATTAACAATGTCGAAACTAATAATGATATAATTAACAATGATGTAATTAATAATAGCGAAACTAACAATGATGTAATTAATAATAGCGAAACTAACAATGATGTAATTAACAGTATCGAAACTAATAATGATGAAATTAAAAATAGCGAAAATAACAATGATACAATTAACAATGTTGAAACCAACAATGTCGAAACTAACAATGATGTAATTAACAGTATCGAAACTAATAATGATGAAATTAACAATGTACAAACTAAAAATGATTTAATTAACAATGTAGAAACTAAAAATGATTTAATTAACAATATACAAACTAAAAATGATTTAATTAACAATGTACAAACTAAAAATGATTTAATTAACAATATTGAAACTAATAATGATAAAATTAACAACTACGAATTAAAAAATAATAAAAATAATTATATTAATAATTATAATGAAATTAAAATTATAGATTATAGAAAAGATATAAATGATGAAGAAGATAGTGATAGTGATGAATCTGACAGCAGTGACGAAGAATATTTTAAAATAAATAAACCAATTAATATAAATAAAAGTCCAAATAAAAGTCTAAATACATTTCCAAATACAATTCCAAATACAATTCCAAATACAATTCCAAATACAATTCCAAATACAATTCCAAATACAATTCCAAATACAATTCCAAATACAATTCCAAATACAATTCCAAATACAATTCCAAATACAATTCCAAATACAATTCCAAATACAATTCCAAATACAATTCCAAATACAATTCCAAA
>Ga0209264_1000686_pt1:0-17500 | contig 23285 bp, 19 predicted proteins | sample SaaInlV_DNA_150m_FD_184687 | JGI IMG/M metagenome (GOLD analysis project Ga0209264, IMG submission 184687) | Marine microbial communities from expanding oxygen minimum zones in the Saanich Inlet - SI075_LV_DNA_150m (SPAdes) (version 2) | ecosystem: Environmental > Aquatic > Marine >... | reverse complement strand
ATGCTATTCCAGAAGATCCTAGTGATAATCAAGATGGTCCATCTCAAATCCGTATTTATTTAGAAGGTCCAAATGGGGAAAAAAAAGTCATGGTTATTGAATATCAATAATCTTCCCCATTCATTTTATTTTTAATAATAGTTTCCTAATGCGATATCGTTCGTTACAGTCATCTCTTCTGTTGGCAGTTTTGTACCTTTCGGGTAGTGCATTTCCGCAGTCCAATTCATTATATTATCATGAAAATCCAGCCCATGTTTTTGTAGGTGAAGAGATCGTTATATCTCAACTTTTATTTATTCATGATCCTGTTTCGTTTGGAATGTTATATTTCCGTAATAAAGGTGAAATTAGTTTTCAAGAAATTCCAATGGATTATGAAGGTGGAAAATGGCTTGGAATAATCCCAGGGTATCGAGTTACTAAAGTAGGACTTGAATATGTTACTATTTTGACAAAACGTGATGGTGGCAGAATTGCACTGCCACTTACAAATAATCCCTTTGATAATCCTTTATTTATTCAAGTTTCCCAAAAGCAAATCCAAAGTCCAAACCAATTGGTCGTAGGGCAAAAGAAAAGTACTGATGAAAAGTCAGATTTTGTTGATGCGGATATTTTGATTTTGTCTCCTGAAGACGGTTCCATGAATCGTTCTGATGAACTTGTGATTTCGGCATCTCTTTTTAATGCACCTAACATTAATCAATCTTCATTTCAAATTTTAATTGATGATATTGATTACACAAGTCAAACTATTATTTCCAGCGATGTCTTATCACTCGTTCCTGAAAAAGAATTGAATGTTGGGTTTCATCAAATTAAGATTTTATTTAAAACGACTTATGGCATGGATGTAATACCCGTGGAATGGTCATTCAATATAAATAAAGGGATGGAAAATTTGGCTCAATCTTTTATCTACAAGGGATCATTGAATGCAAAAAACTCATCGAGTACAGTTTCATCTATTTCGGTTCAAGAAAAAGAAAGTTCTGGGAAATTTGATGGTGAATTAAGTTGGATTAAAGCTCGGTATTCTTTTCGAAATTCGAGTAGAGAGTCAAGTTATATGCAACCGCTGAATCGATCTACATTATCATTGCAAATTACTGATTATTTTAAAATAGAGAGTGGGGATATTTACCCATCAGTTTCCCCTTATATTTTAGATGGAAAACGAGTGAACGGCCGGCACATCCAAGCAGATTTCAAATATGATTTCAATTTATGGAGATGGGAAATAGATGGTGCTTTTGAGTTCCAATTTGTTTCGGGATCATTAACGAGAGAAGTTCAATATCTGGAAGGGATAGATGGTGCATATGATTTATTAGAAGATGAAATAACTTATAATGATATAGGAAATCGTATCTTCAAAATTAATCGTACTGGATATACATTTCCACGCGATATTATTGCATCACGACTTGGGTTTAGTTTATTTAATAAATACAGAGGTGGTATTCATTTTTTAAAAGCAAAGGATGATTTTGATAAAATAAATATAAAAGCACCTATTTCGAGTACGCTATCAATAGATACAACTGTTTTTGGAGATACAACCTATCAATATTTTACATTGGCAAGCTTAATTGATTCTTTAAACGTATTAGGGGATACAGTTCAAATAAAATCAAGACATTGGGATGATGGTACACCTAAAGAGAATTTGGTATTAGGGTTTGATTTTGAATCTGCTTTAGATAATCGAAAGCTTTTATTCCAAATGGGGTGGAATATGAGTATGACAAATTCAAATATATGGGCAGGATTTGCGGACCAAGATTCATTAGACTTGATGATGGATACAATTAATGACGGTATGATTATGGGACAATACGAGGTTTCCAAGATAGGCGAAAATATTAAAAAATATGAGAATTTTTTTACAATCCACCCTCTCTATATGACACCCATTATTCCGATTGATCCAATTGTGGCCGAAAAAAGTATTTTTCGCGCCATATTAAATATGCCTTCTTCGGCATTTTATTTTAGAGTTAAGGGAAGTTACTCATTCAATAATCTGTTACTTGAATACAAGCAACTGGGTGCTCAATATCAAAGTTTTGGGAATCCATATCTCACGAATAATATTCGAGATTTCACAATTAATGATCGTTTATCATTATTGGGTAGGCGATTAATGATTGTAGTTGGTTATAATTATAAAGATAACAATTTGTCTGAAACAGTGATAAATCCAATTTCTACAAAAACAACAACATTTAATACGACATTGGTTCCAGGCTCAGGAGCTCCATCCATCGTTATGAATATTAAATCAATTGGAAGTTCCAATGGAGTTGATTCAGTGGATACGGATCAATATGGAAATTATTTAGGAGACAGCCGAGAAGATTCTCAAGCCCTTAATATAATGGGATCTGTCAATATACCTGGAAATTTTGAAAATTTATCTACTACTACGTCCATCAATATTAGTTCAATTACATATCGAGATAATCTTGAGATTAAAAGGGACAATACATATTTCTTTCAAAAGGCTGAAACCCAATCAATATCTTTCACTTTTTCAACAAGATTTCAATTTCCTTTAAAAACATCTACATCAATTAATCGTACTCAATTATTTATACCATTAAAAGATGAAAATGATGTGATTTATAAAGATGAAACTTCATGGACATTTATGAGCACAACAGCTCAATATTCATTCTTAAAAAATAAATTAAGAATTAACGGTGGGTTGGATTATATGACCAATGGGGAAACAGGAGATGATTTAACAAAATTATACGGTGGAAAACTTGGTGGGAGCTGGGATATCATCAATAAATTAACATTAAGTTTTAATAGTTCAATTCGATTAAATATGATTCAATTATATAAATCTGATAATACGGATAACGATGAAGATGGAAGTGTAGATGAATTTGGTGAAAACTGGGACGTAAATAGTTCCGGATTTAATTTAACTTTGGGATACCGGTTTTGATAAAACGGACTATTAAATTTTTTAAAACACATGTAGTGGATTTAGGATTAACTCTGCTTGCAATTTCTATAACCTGCTTGTTCCATTGGTTGGGTGTGTTTGATTTTCTTGAATTAAAGACCTACGATTATAGATTCCATTCAGTGCGAGGTCCATTAACTGGTTGGAGAGCGAGTGATTCTACAATTATCAAATTAGGAACAGATGTTGTTTTAGTAGATGTGGATGATGAAGCTTGGCGAATTCTAAAAGATAATAAAGTTCCTTGGCCATATCCACGGGGTGATATTTGGGCACGAGTCGTAGATAATATAGCCAATGCTGGTGCTAAGGTAATTGCTTTTGATATTCAGTTTGATTCTCCGGATGCTAGAAGCGAATATTTGAAAAGTGTTAGCAGTAAATTACCATCAGAGTTCCAAAACTATTTACCTGGTCATGGGGACATCATTTTAGCGGAATCCATTCAACGAGCACAGGAAAATGGAACGAGTGTTGTCATGGATGTAAAAATGGTAAGAGAGCCAACTCGGATTCCTCCTGATTATATTGCATATCCAGTCAAAGAAATTATGGAAGTGAATCCTGAAACAGGATTAATCAACGATATGTTGGATATTGATGGATTCTCTAGGCAATATAGTATTGCAGGTTATATGGCACATGAACCTGGTATAGCATATTTAACTTTGGGTGTAAAATGTGTAAAAGCTTTTAAGAATATTTCCGATGATTTTTCTCCTGAATTTGATCCAAAAACTTTGAATTGGAATTTTGGACCTTTAAATATTTCATCTTATGGACGAACCAATAATTTTCTTGTTAATTATTATGGTCCTCCATCTGGATATAAAATGCCTGGTCGAACTGATTTGAAACCATGGGGAACATTCCCAAGATATTCTTTATCTCAAGTATTAGATACAGACGACTTTGATTTACCGGAAGATACAGATTGGATGAGCACATTTCTTCCAGGTCAACTTCCAGAATGGGTTATTGCAATTGAAGATGAAGCTGAAAGAAATGAAATGATGGCAATGTTGGGATTAGGTGATGATTATGATATTACTCATTCTCCATTTTATAATAAAATTGTTATTGTAGGTGTTTCTGTGGAAGTACTTCATGATGTGAAATCGACACCGTTTTATAATTATTTGAATCTAAGTCAGTTAACACCAGGAATGGAAACACACGCAAATGCGATTCAAACGATACTTCACAATAATTATATTCGTATTTTTGGCGGAAAAACAACACGATTCATGGCTGAAGGATCAACTTATCCATTTTCAAATATTTTATTGATTTTGGGTTTATGTGGACTGGCATATATTTTATTAACAACCATTGAATTACATCCAATCACAGCAGGAATTATCATTTTCTCTGAAGGTTTAATTTATTATGCCTTTGCCATGGGAATGTTTGCTAACGATTATTGGTGGTTTTGGAAATCTACAATTTCAAATATTATTCCAAATAGTTTACATGACACATTTTATGATGAATTACAAGTAAATCTCCCTGGTCCTGGTGAATCTTATGTCATGCCAATTATTGCACCGATTGCAGGCCTGGTTTTTACATATGCTAGTAATATTATTTTCCAATTTCTTCATGAGCAAAAGGACAAGAAGTTTTTAAGAAATACATTTGGAACTTATATCTCTCCTGAAGTTTTGGATAAAATGTATGAAGAGAAACAAGCGCCAAAACTCGGTGGAGTTGAAGGGTATCATACAGCATTTTTCTCAGATATTCAAAATTTCTCTACTTTTTCTGAAGCGCTTGAACCCGAGAGAATGGTTGCTCTCATGAATGAATATCTCACGGTTATGTCTAAAGTTATTTTGGACAATGAAGGAACGCTCGATAAATACATTGGGGATGCAATTGTTGCTTTTTATGGTGCTCCAGTTCCTGTGGAAAATCATGAATTAAAATCATGTAAAACAGCATTAGAAATGCAAGATGCGTTAGATGATCTTCGTAAAAAATGGGAGTCTGAAGCAGATTGGCCAGATATTATTTATTCCATGCAACATAGAATAGGCCTGAATTGTGGTAAAATGGTTACGGGAAATATGGGATCTGAGATGCGGATGAATTATACAATGATGGGTGATACTGTCAATTTAGCTGCTCGATTGGAATCATCGGCCAAACAATATGGAGTTTATAATTTTGTAGGTGAGAATCTTTATGAAAAAACTAAAGATGTGTATATTTTTAGATTATTGGACTTTGTTCGAGTTAAAGGAAAGAATATTCCGGTAAAGGTGTATGAACTGATTTCATCTAAAGAGAATATAGATAATCATACAATCAATTTGATAAAAACTTTTGAAGATGGTCTGGATCATTATTACCTTCAGAATTGGGAAAAGGCATTAGCTCTATTTAAAAAATCGGAAAGTATGGAAGACCATTTTTCAGGTCGAAATACAACACCTTCTAATGTGTATATTGATAGATGTATTATGTTTAAGGAGAGTCCGCCAGGAAAAGATTGGAATGGTGTATGGACCATGACATCAAAATAAAAAGGACCTTAATCATAAAAATCGTTGAAGTAAGCTGGCTAACAATTCAAATAAATTATTAAATATTTTCTTTGGAACATTCTCGTTTTCATTCGTTTCATTTGTAATTTTCAGGATATCATTTTATGACAAATTCACGCGGACATATTCTTTGGATTGATGATGAAATCCACCATTTAAAACCTCATATATTATTTCTAGAGGAAAAAGGATATACCTTATCTCAGGCAGCCAATGGACAAGATGGAATTGCACTTTCACTCCAAAATAATTATGATCTAATTCTATTAGATCAATCTATGCCAGGGATGGATGGATTAGAGACATTAACTGAGTTGAAAAAAAATCGTAATTCATTGCCAGTCATTATGATAACTAAGACGGAAGATGAATGGCTCATGGATGAAGCTATTACAGGACAAATTGAGCAATTCCTCATAAAACCAGTGAATCCAAGTCAAATATTTATGGCGTGCAAACAGACTCTTGAGCAGATTAAACTTCAAGAAGAAAGAGCAACCAGTGATTACTTAAAAGAATTTCAAAAAATTGATGCGCGGTTAAGGGATAATTTGAATGCTGATGATTGGTGGGAATTATATAATCGTCTTGTGGATTGGCAAATAAAATTTGATAAATATAAAGACACAGGATTGGGATCAATACTTGAAGAACAAATTACATCCTGTAATCACGAATTTGTTCATTTTATAGAATCAAACTATGAAGATTGGTTAAAAACGGAAAATCGTCCAACATTGTCAATTGATATAGTGCCAAAGTATGTTCAACCGGCATTAGATAAGGGTGAAAAAGTTTGTCTTCTAGTTGTTGATTGCATGCGTCAGGATCATTTTAAGTCTATAATGGGTTTATTAGAACCTTATTTTAATATACAACTTGATTATAATATTTCATTACTTCCGACAGCAACACCTTACTCAAGAAATGCAATATTTTGTGGATTATTTCCAGATGAAATGGTTAAAAAATATCCAAAACAAGGTGATGATATGAAAAATGATTCATCGAGTTTAAATCAATATGAGAAACAGTTTATTATTGATCAATTAAAGAGAAAAGGATTGGGAGATAAACGTGTTCATTATCATAAAATTTGGGCTGTTGATGAAGGAAATAAATTTCAAAATAAGATTAATGATTACATGCAACAAGACGTGTTGGCTTTGGTTGTGAATTTTGTAGATATTCTTGCACATAAAAGTTCTCAGATGGATGTATTAAAGGAAATGGTTCCGGATGAGTCGGGATATAGAACTGCAGTTAAATCATGGTTAAATAATTCATGGTTGTTACACGTATTAAAAAAATTAAGTGAAAATAATTTTACGGTTATTATGACAAGTGATCATGGTAGTATTAGAGTTCAACGTGATGTGATGGTATCTGCAGATAGAAGTGCATCGTCTGGTGTTCGGTATAAATATGGACGTAACTTGAATACAAAAGAAAAAAATGCACTTATTATTAAAGATCCAAAAAAATACCGTTTACCTATTTTTGGACCACAGCCTAGTTATATTATTGCCAAAGATGACAATTATTTTATTTATCCAAATCAAGCGCATAAATTTCAAACAAAGTTCAAAAATTCTTTTCAGCATGGTGGAATTTCCATGGAAGAAATGATGGTACCTGTGGCAATTATGAAAGGGCGTAATTCGTGATAATTGAATGTCAATCAATCGAAGAAACACAAGAATTTGCTCATAAACTTTCTCACGAAATTCCGACTGGATCTGTTGTGGCATTATTGGGAAATCTGGGGACAGGTAAAACAACATTTACCCAAGGCTTTGCTAGGGGATTAGGAATTATGGATAGGGTTGGATCTCCAACCTTTAAATTAATTTCTGAATATGATGGAACGCCTCATAATTTATATCATATCGATTGTTATCGTCTTGAAAATGCAAATGACTTTTTAAATATAGGTGGTGAAGCATTTTTATTACAAACTGATGGAGTGACATTAATTGAATGGGCTAATATTATAGAAGAGATATTACCGTTGAATAGTATCACAATAAAATTTTCTAGAGTTGATGGACATCCTAATAACAGAAAAATTGAAATAATAAAAGTTTCTGATGAAAGTTGAATCAATATTAGCGATTGAAACATCATCAAGTATATGTGGTGTTTCCGTGATTGAAAATGGAAATACAATTAGTTTAATTGAGAAATCGGCCCACCGAAAACACGCAGAAATTCTACCTGAATTTATTAAAAATGCATTTGAAGAAAGCAATAAGTCGATTAAAAATATAGATGCAATTGCTATCAGTATAGGTCCGGGCTCATTTACAGGTTTACGAATTGGATTGGGTACTGCAAAAGGGTTAGCCTATTCTCATGACTTACCTATCATTCCAATTCCATCACTTGTATCCTTAGCCTATGGTTTAAAAGATAATACGCCAGCTAAAGGTATTTCTTATTCCCATGGAAAACGCGTTTTTTATCAAGAGTTCAATTGGGAAAATAAATGTCCAATTGGTAAAAGCAAACCTGTGGTGGGTGATATCGATACGATTATTGATAAATTAGATACATCTACATTTCAATGGAATTGTGATTCAGTTCTTTTAGATAACAATTCATTTATAAGGGCTATACCATCTGCCAAACATGTTGGATTGTTAGCCTATGAATTATCAGATAAATGGTTGATTGAAACTCCTTATACTTTAGTCCCAGAATACGTTGCGCCATTCGAAATTAGTTCAAGAGTAAAATGATAATTCGGGCAAGTAATGAAAATGATATAACAAGAATATTTCAGATTGAAAAAAGCGTATTTTTGGAGTCGGCATGGTTTAGAAAAATGATTGTGAATGAACTTTTGAAAAAATCAGATAGATATACTTGGATTATTGAAAATGAAAAAGAATTAATTGGATATTGTATGATTAGGTTTGGGCCTGGGGAAGTCCATTTAATAAATATGGCAATTGCACCATCTTTTCAACAAAAGGGATTAGGGCGAAAATTATTACAATATTTTTTAAATAATATTCCTAAAGATTCATCCGTATTTTTAGAAGTGAAACGAGGCAATCTCCCGGGCATTAATCTTTATTTAGATGCTGGATTTGAAGATATTGCCATTCGAGAAAAATATTATGAGAATGGCGAAGATGCTATTGTCATGCATCTAAAGATTTCATAGGTCTTATTAACAAGGAAAAAAGGGGAATAATAAAATTTTATGGAAAAATATTATAATTTTGATCACATATTTAATATTGATATAATGTGCAAAATTATGAATTGTCAATCCATTATATTATTTTAAAACTATGTCTTGGTTTAAAAGAAAAGATAAAAAATTTAAAGATCCTGAAAAAAAGTCAATTCCTGACGGATTATGGGATAAATGTCCATCTTGCAGTGAAATTTTATATCGTCCTGAGTTAGAGAAAAATTTATCTGTATGTCACCATTGTAAACACCATTTTCGAGTAGTACCGCAAGTATATGTAGATCTTTTATTAGATAGTGGGAGTGAAACGCCTTTATACAATAATCTTGAATCTCAGGATTTTTTAAAGTTTAAAGCTGTAAAAAAATATACGGATCAGCTACATACTGCAAAATCTAAAACAGGTGAAATGGATGCAATTAAGGTTTATAACGGAACCTTAAATGGGAAAACAGTAATCTTAGCTATCATGAATTTTAGATTTATTGGAGGAAGCATGGGATCTGTAGTTGGAGAATCAGTTTCTCGAGCTATTCAAAAAGCAGGTGAACTCAAGGTTCCATTTTTATTGGTTTGCGCTTCTGGTGGGGCTCGAATGCAGGAAGGCGCGATTTCACTCATGCAACTAGCCAAGACAAGCACACAGTTAGCCAAATTTGCAAAAAATGGCGGGCTCTTTATTCCCATTTTAACAGACCCAACTACTGGTGGAGTTACTGCCAGTTACGGCATGCTAGGAGACATTATTCTCGCTGAACCTGGCGCATTGATTGGATTTGCAGGGCCAAGAGTGATAAAACAGACTATCGGCCAGGATTTACCAAAAGGATTCCAACGTTCTGAATTTTTATTAGAAAAAGGTTTTATTGATCACATTGTTTCCCGTAGTGAAATGAAAGAAAAAATATCAACCCTGATTTCGCTACTTGTTTAATTCAATTTCGATGGTAGTATTTTAAATAAATCGTTTTGAAAAAAACTCTCCCAATCCTTTTTCTCTTTTTCTCCTGCTACCTTTTTGAAGATGAACAAAACACCAACCTAACTTTATCTCTCCATTCTGCCGGTGTTACCACAGTAAACCTAAACATTAGCCCGGAAGATTCTCTGGCAGAGTTTACTTTTGAACTCACACGGGACGACTCCACTGTACAAACAATTTCACTTCAATCTGACACACTTTTAAAAGACACGGGACTGAACCCAAACACATCCTACACCTACAAGGGTTATTGGAAAAATGGAATAGAGCGAATTGGTGAAAGCGAAACCTTGATCGTAACTACTATGGACACCTGATGTTACCCTAAACATTTATAATGTCATGGGGCGGTTAGTAAAGTCATTAAATTCAGAGAATATTAAAGCAGGTTTTCATTCTGTTCAATGGAAAGGAATTACAAACAACGGACAAAAGGTACCAAGTGGTATGTACATCGTCAGGATGAATGCCATATCAATTAATGGAAAGAAATCATATAGCAAATCTCAAAAGGTAGTTTTATTAAAATGAAAAATCCAAAAATCCTTATTACGAATGACGACGGTATTTTTGCGCCTGGCATTCGCGCCCTGTGGGAAGCAATGTCAGAGATTGGTGACGTTACGGTTGTTGCTCCAAATACAGAACAAAGTGCAGTCGGTCATGCCATAACGATATCAGATCCATTGCGAGTCGTTCCAGTAAAACGATCAGGTGGCTTTGAGGGTTTTTCTGTTTCGGGTACGCCAGCAGATTGTGCAAAAATAGCAATTAAATCTATATTAATGCAAAAACCTGATTTAGTTATTTCAGGAATTAATTCAGGTGCTAATATTGGAACCAATATAATTTATTCAGGAACGGTCTCTGCTGCTACCGAAGGAACCATGCTTGGAATTCCTTCAATTGCAATTAGTTTAGATTCGTACGAATCTGATGAATATCGTGGTGCAAAACAGGCAGCAATTAATATTGCAAAACATGTACTTCGATTTGGTGTTCCAAAAGGAACCCTCTTAAATGTGAATGTTCCATATTGTTTGCCACAAGAAATAAATGGCGTAAAAATCACAAGACAAGGACATCAATATTTTAAGGATGAATTTGAAAAACGAACCGATCCGCATGGGCGAACATATTATTGGATGAAAGGAAAGATTATAGACGAAGATGAATCGTTAGAGATGGATGGAAAAGCTGTCCGTGAAAACTATATAAGTATTTCACCTATTCATTTTAGTGTAACAAACGAATCTTATATGGGTGAGTTAAAAAGTCATTTCCTTAATGAATAAAATTCATTCAAATGGAATTGTAATATTGGATTTTGGGTCTCAATATACCCAATTGATAGCAAGACGTGTTCGCGAACAAAATGTTTTTTCCGAAATTCTTCCACCTGAAACATCCTTAGAGACTATTATAAGCCGGAACCCGGCAGGACTCATTTTATCCGGCGGACCTTCTAGTATTTTTGGAGATGAAGCACCCGAATTTGATGAATCAATTTTGAATGCAGAAATACCTATTTTAGGAATTTGTTATGGGCTTCAACTTTTAGCTCACCACCATGGTGGATCTGTAGAGTCGACCGGTCAAGGAGAATATGGTTTTGCCACTATTTCGGTTGATGATGATACCAAATTATTTTCTAAAATACCGAAAGAATCCCAAGTGTGGATGAGTCATATGGATCGTGTTTCACGAATTCCTGATGGCTGGAACGTTTTGGCTCATTCATCAAATGGTATCGTGGCGGCCATGGCTAATCATGATCAAACTAGAGTCGCTACTCAATTTCACCCGGAAGTCGCACACACAAAAGAAGGCCAATCTATTCTTCGGAATTTTTTATTTAATATCGCAACTTGTGCGCCTACATGGACAGCCGGAAATTTCATTGATGAGCAAGTGGACCTAATTCGAAAACAGGTAGGAGATGGTAAAGTTTTATGTGGTGTAAGTGGTGGAGTGGATTCTACAGTAGTGGCTGCTTTACTACACAAGGCAATTGGATCGCAATCCACAGCCGTATTAATTGATCATGGTTTGCTTCGAAAAAATGAAGCTCGTGATTGTGTTCGCGCATTAAAAAGCGGTCTTGGTGTAAATATAAATATGTTTGATGAATCTGATATTTTCCTTTCCAAATTAAAAGGTGTAACGGATCCTGAGAAAAAACGGAAAATTATTGGGAATCAATTTATTTATTCCTTTGACCGAATTTCAGCAGAATTGGGTGAAATGAAATTCCTTGCTCAGGGAACACTTTATCCGGACGTGGTTGAAAGTGGTGTAAGTAAAGGGAAAACAGCTCATATGATTAAAAGCCATCATAACGTGGGTGGGTTACCTGATGATATGACTTTTGAATTGGTGGAACCTTTACGAGAACTTTTTAAAGACGAAGTCAGGAATGTAGGTAGAGCATTAGGATTACCTGAATCATTAATTGAAAGGCATCCGTTTCCAGGACCAGGTTTAGCAGTCCGAATTATGGGTGATATTACAAAAGAACGAATTCAGATTCTTCAAGAAGCAGATCAAGTGTATATGGACATTCTACACGAAGATGGGTTGTATAATGAAATTTGGCAGGCATTTGCAGTCTTAATTCCCGTGAAAACAGTTGGTGTAATGGGAGATCAACGAACTTATGAAAGCTTGCTTGGAATTCGTGCTGTAACAAGTACAGATGGTATGACAGCAGATTGGTATCGAATGCCAGCAGATACATTGTCTAAAATTTCAAACCGAATTGTAAATTCTGTCCGTGGAATAAATCGTGTCGTATATGATATCACATCAAAACCGCCTGGCACAATTGAGTGGGAATAAAATCAATTGTTAATTGTCAATTATTAATGGTGAATTGGTAATTCGATGAAGAAAAATATTGTAAAAGATAAAAGTTTTGATTTTGCAATTAGAATTGTGAAATTATATCAATATTTAACTACGGAAAAAAACGAGTATATTCTCAGTAAGCAATTATTAAGGTAGGGGATTTCAGTTGGAGCAATGGTAAGAGAATCTGAGCATGCCCAAAGTAAAGCGGATTTTATTCATAAATTGTCCATTGCTCAGAAAGAATCAAATGAAACTTTATATTGGCTTGAATTATTAACGAAAACGGGTATTGCGGCGATAATGAATATGCATTTATTACTCGCGAATCCATGGAAGCGGGTGACCCTCAACTTTTTGGTTTAGTGAAAGGCTTTTTTGGAGAAACATTGGAATATGAAGCTGAATGGGATATGTCTGCTGGGTTAGACTTTTTACTGCACAGAGAAGAATCATTGGATTATACCCATAGATCTCAATATTTAAAAAGCGCACGATTAATTGGGAATAATTCCACTAATCAATTAGAAAATAATTTTAATAATATTTTAACTGGAAATGATGGAATGAATACAATACCTGGATATGGTGGGCATGATGTATTAGTTGGCCAAGTTGGAAATAATGATATTGCAAAATTTCAAGGTGAATCGGTGGAATACACAATCGTTGAGAGTGATGATGAAGATGCTCATGATGATTATTTTATTTCAGATTTAGTCCCAAATCGAGATTCAACGTGTCAGATAATTGATATGCAATACTTAAACTTCAATGGAATTGTGTACGATATTGAATCTTTGCTAAATGTGGATGATGTATCAATTCTACCGACGGAAACTCAATTATTACCAGCTTATCCAAACCCTTTTAACCCTGCAACGACCATTCAATATCAATTAGCTCAAGATGGCTTAGTGCAGTTAACTATAATTGACCTATTAGGTCGGCCGGTTCGAACATTAGTAAATAAACAAAAACCTGCCGGTAAATATCGTATAAAATGGGATGGAATAAACGATCAAGGTCAGTCAGTGAGCGCAGGGATATATTTTTCCCAACTGCATGTTAATTCTCAACACGCTTCTGCAGAAAAATTGATATTATTAAAATAATAATTTTGATATGAGTAAATGATATATTGTTTTCGTTAGTTTACCATAAGGTGTATCATCTGCATTTTCGTTATAATATTTTGGAATTATTATGCAAAAGCAAATAACGAGCGAGCTAATAAAAAAATATGTGGAGAATGAAAAAGAACTCTCATCTCTACCAATTGATAAAGCCATTCAGGTTTGTGAAGACATATTAGAGTCCGATAATATTCCATCTTTTTTATTTTTTAAAATACATTATTTATTAGGCATTCAATATTTAGATCGAAAATATTTATTTAATAAATCAACTTATCACCTAGATAAAGCGTTAAATCAAAATAAAAATGCTGAAAAGTTAAATTATTATATTAAAGGGATTTTTCATTTGGGTAGAAGTCTTTATTATGAAAAAAAATATAAGCTGTCTATTGAAAAGTTTAATCTTATACTAAACACAGATGGGACGGATGATTTAAACCCAAAAATTTGGACATATTTAGGAATTATATATTGTGAGTTATTAGACCTTGATATAGCATTAACCTATCTCTTGAAAGCTAACAAATATTATGAATCAGAAAGATCTAATGATAGCAAAATAAACCAACCAGCAGTAATGATGAATATAGCAAAAATTTATTCATCTATTGAAAACTATCCAAAAGCGATTGATATTGCTCTAACAGCTATAAAGTTGAGAGAAGAATTTTCAAATGGTAAGTGGAATAATAAACTATTTGGGAATTTTGACGTCTATTATAATAATATTGGGGTTTACTATCAAAAATCTAAAAAATATGATCAAGCCCAACAATTTCTGCTAAGAGGTCTATATTTAAGCAAAAAAAACAACTCTAATTTTATTATATACTTATACAACTCATTAATTGATTTAAATATTGAATTGAAAAAATATGATCAAGCTAAAAAATATATAAATCTTGCTTTAAATCACCCATACTTAGAAAACACAGTTGATGTTTATTTTGATATATATTTTAATTATGCGAAGGTGTTATTTAAAAATGCAGAATTTAATGATGCATTAAAATTTTTAAATATTGGATTTAACAAAATTTGCCACCTAGAAATGCTTGAGTTTGAAGTCTACTATTATGATTTAGCATCAAGGATTCAGCAAGGACTAAATGAACCAGCAATGGCAATTCAACTTTTAACAAAATTTGTTAAATTGAATCAAATCTATTTGACAAAAAAACTCAATAAAAACATTACCGATTTACTGATTGCCGAAGAGTTAGAACAAAAGCAAACAGAAAAATTGATCCTAAAAGAAAAAATAAAAAGGTCAAATGAAGAGTTAAATCGTTTAACCATACTTTTTAAAAATAACACGGAACAGTTAAGCCAAGTGTTAGATATCTCAGATGGACAATTAGGTGAATCTATAGATTCCAAAATTTTAGACAGCGTATTTAATCAAAATAATTCCTGGGATCGATTTAATTATGAATGTGACATATTATTACCAGAATTTATATCAACATTAAAATCTCGTAATCCAGGTTTAACTCGGCAAGAAATTAAAATATGCACTCTAATTCGCCTTGGGTTTTCTACTAAAAAGATTTCTCAAATATTATTTTTATCTCATAGAACCATTAGTAATCATAGATACCGTTTAAGAAAAAAATTAAAAATATCAGAGAATGTAGATTTATTTGATTATTTAGAATTTCATTATAACATTTAATAATAGAGTAGTAGAATTAGTTTTATAAGTAGTTACTCCTGTTAAATAGGTTGATAGTATCGTATCGTGAAAAACGAACCGAAATAACAATCTAACTAAAGGAGTTACTTATGAGCGTTCAAATAAAAAAAGTACTAACTCTTGTACTTTTCTGCACAGTGGGAATGGGGGCAACTTTGACGGGGATCATATTTGATGTAGAATCAAATAATCCCATTGCTGGTGCTTCTATCTCACTCTATAGTAGAGATGGAGGCAATACTGGAGATTCTACATTTACAAACTGGTATGAAGCTGTTTCAAATGAAAATGGTGAATACCAAATAGTAGATGTAGTTGATGGTGAATATGATCTAAGTGTTTATGCAACTGATTATGAATACTATAATGATGGAGAATTCTCTATTGATGGTGATCTTAATCTAGATATTGGGTTGTCCGTCATGCAAGGCCAGGTCTACTATACCGTAAGTGGTACTGTAACAGATGCAAATAATGGGCAAGGAATTCAAAACGCATTTATAGATCCATATGCATATACAGATGAAAATGGATTTTATTCATTTGATTTCGCTGGAACTATTAATCTTGAAGCATCAGCCTATGGATATGAATCATCTGTAATAACTATTGAAGTTGTTGAAGACATGGTTGTTGATTTTAATCTAGAGCCAATGGAATTAAACGGATCATTATTTGGTTTTATTACTAATATCGAATCTGGACAATCTGTTGCAGATATAACCGTTTATTTATTTGAGGCTGATTCATCCGGAATGGGGCATAATGGGCCTTGGACGGGATATGAAATTATTGCAACGAGTGATGAAAATGGTTTTTATTCCTTTGATAATTTATACGATGGTGATTATATCGTTTGGATTGAACCCGAATTATTTAATCCATTTGATGATGATATTATGGTTGGTGGTTCAACAGAATATGATATCGTATTAACACCAGTCGGAGGTATAGGGACTATTTCAGGTTTTGTATCTTTTGAAGATGGTGAAGATGATGTATTCGGGACTGTTGGTGCATTTGAAGTTAATGGTTGGAATTGGGGAGAAGCACTGGTCAATGAAGATGGAAGTTATTCAATGAGTGTCCCAGAGGGTGATTATTATGTTTATTGCATGGTTGGAGCTGGAGAGAGAGATTCTTTGAATTGGCTGCCATGGGATTCGACATATTTTTATATGGAGTATTATGACAATGCCCAGGATATTGAAGATGCTACATCTGTTTTTGTCAGTGAAGGGAGCGAAACTTCTGATATTAATTTTGGAGTAGAATCCCAAGGTGACGGATTTATTTCTGCCTTTGTTACGGGCGTTATTACAAATGCTGCAGGGTCTCCAATTGCCTATGCTGAGGTTTCTCTGTATGAACAAGGAAATTCAGAAGGTGTTCCTACCATTACGAATAGTGAAGGAGTTTACACATTTAACGAATTAACAATAGACCAGGAATATTCTCTTTTTGCCAATGGAAGTGGGTATGAAAATAACTCTCAGACTTTCGATCAGGAAGGATTAGTGACTATCATAGACATTGAAATGGTAGACGTATTATCTGTAGACATTGTTGGATTAGCAAAAGAAGTTAAACTAGGGAAAAACTATCCTAACCCATTTAACCCAGTTACAAGCATATCTTTCACTATACCTGGCAAACAAATAGTACAATTGACTATTTTTGATATTTTGGGCAATGAAATATCTACGTTGCTAAATAGTGAATTATCAGCTGGATTACATAATGTTCAGTGGAATGGAAGTAATATGATTGGACAGCAGGTGGCGAGTGGAGTTTATTTATATACACTTAAAACTAATGGAAAATCATTTACTCAAAAAATGCTATTTACTAAGTAAATCATGAATCAGGAGAAAAAGGCACGATTAATTCTAATCGTGCCTTTTTTTTATTTATTATTATCCGGAAAAATTGAGAAAAAAAATAACGAAAAATATTGTAAAAAATAAAAGTTTTGATTTTGCAATTAGAATTGTGAAATTATATCAATATTTAACTACGGAAAAAAACGAGTATATTCTCAGTAAGCAATTATTAAGATCGGGGACTTCAGTTGGAGCAATGGTAAGAGAATCTGAGCA
>Ga0209264_1000679_pt1 | contig 23390 bp, 22 predicted proteins | sample SaaInlV_DNA_150m_FD_184687 | JGI IMG/M metagenome (GOLD analysis project Ga0209264, IMG submission 184687) | Marine microbial communities from expanding oxygen minimum zones in the Saanich Inlet - SI075_LV_DNA_150m (SPAdes) (version 2) | ecosystem: Environmental > Aquatic > Marine > Unclassified... | reverse complement strand
TTCATAATAATTCATAATAATTCATAATAATTCATAATAATTCATAATAATTCATAATAATTCATAATAATTCATAATAATTCATAATAATTCATAATAGTTCATAATAATCCATAATAATCTATAAAAAATCGATACTTAATATATTAAATGATAATATACTAAGTTATTTTAAATATGAGTGATTTTTCAAGAAAAAGTGCTGAAGAGCAAATAGTAGATGCTGTTAATAAAGACGAATCTGATATTAAAAATTTTCATAGAAATCATTTAGAATATTTATGTAAAATTTACAAAAATAAACGTGGACGTAAAAGAACTGATATACATGATGATGATTTTAGCATTGGTATTGGTGACGAAGATGAATCTGAAGGACAAGTTCTCGATTTTATTTGGGAAGCAATAGTAAATACCCGAAAGATGAAAACAAATGCTATGTCAATAGTCGAGAAAGCTTTATTATGTAAAAAAAAAGCAGAAGAACTTAATATCCTACATTTGTGGAAAAAACCAATTAACACTGATTTTTGTACTGGGTATATTAGTGATATAGATAATCCTGATATTGATGAATTATTTCCAAATGGTAAGGTAACTTTTCAACTTGCGAATGATTATGAAGATTATTTATATTTTCATAAAAAATCAGATCCAATGCTTCAAGAATTTAAAAAATGGATGGGTAAAAATGATAAAATCCAACAATATCTAAAAGATTATGGATATAGTCAGTATGAACTATCAAAAGATAAATGGTATGAATATATAGCATTATATTATTTTGAAAAATGGATGAAGAAAATCGATGATTTTACTATTTTTTATCCATGTAATGGAGAATCACCTATTTTATCTTTTGGTTATCACATTATTGATAGTGAAGGAATAAATAAAAAAATAGATGAATTAATTCGAATTAAAGATGAAAAGGATAAAGAATTAGTTAAAATTAAGGAAGAATCAGAAATCACATCTAAACTTTTAAAAAAAATATTAAAAGGTAAAGAAGTAGATAATTTAACAATTCATAATTTTATTATTATTTTAGCTAAATATTTTTCTGAACATTCAAGGTCATTAAAAAAAGATTATGTTTTTCATCCAAAAAAACCTCAATCTGATATAGAAGATGGTGATATGGATGTTTATACAATTAAATATGATGATATTATTAAAATTCAGAGTCATTTAGAAAATGTAGAAAATAAACATAATTTTGAATTAATTGAAAAAATTAAAAATTGGGCAGAAAAAGAAAATATAATTAAAGAAGACCAGAAATTGACTGATTATGATATCATATCCATAATACAAAAATATTATGAAAAATGTGAAAAATGTGATATACCAAAAGATATCATATTTTATTATCCTAAAAAAAAAGAGTCACTTTATTCACTTAATTATCGAATAATAGATTATGAAGATTTAACTGATACTACTGCGTTTGCACTGTTGTGTTACGATTATATAGATACTGATGATGAATCAGATGACGATGATGATGATGATGATGATGATGGTGAATTAACTAATAATGAATCAGTATTTATCTAAATGAAAAATCTTCATCATCAGATTGTTCATTAATACAATCCATTTTAGTTTTTAAAGTAGTCAATAGATTATTATTTAAACTAAATTCATTTATAAAGAATATTATATTTTCATTTATATCAGGAATATCTAATATAATATCATCTAAATTATTAATAATATTTTTTAATGTATTTTCCATAAATGATATATAATTTGTTTTAATATTTTTCAATGTTTTAACAAGATTTTTATTATTTAAATTTTCTAATATTTTATTTATAATTTTTGTTAGTATATCATGTTGATCATTTTTTTTTAATAAATTAAAATTATATTTAAAATCATTTATATTAGATTTGTGTGCATAATCTAATATAGTATCTATACTATTTACATTTTTTTTATCTTCATGTTTTACATCATTTAATATTTTTGTAAATATCATAACTAATTCTTCAATAAAATACTTTGAACGTTTACTTATATTAGGTTCATTTATAATAATTGAATCTAATATAGATTTAAAAGTTTCAATTATTTTTTTGTATTCAATAAATTTAAAACTTTTGTTGTTTTTATAGATAAAACTAATCATTACATGTAATAATTCGAATTCAATTTCTTTAATTGAATTAAAATTATCATTTTGATGCAATAAATCAATTATTATTATGTTTATTATATCAAAATTTATATGTTTTTCAATAAATAATATTGATAATAATTCAACTAATAATAATGTTTTTTTTTTCGCATTAAAGAAATCTTCATCTGTTAAAATATCAAAATCTAATTCCTTTTTATTATATAATTCTTGTAAGAAATTTATGAAAAAATTCTTAAAATTTATTTTTTTAAAAACATCATCTTTAAGATTATCAATTGAATCATATGGTCCTAATTTTTTTTTTTCATTATCATTAATATTATATAATGCATAATATTCTGTATTATCTTTTACAATAGATATTAAATTTAAATGTATATTTTTATTATTCCATACTTTAGAACAAAAATTTATATATAAATTTCTATACTTGTTATCGAATATACATTTATTTACTATTTCTTCACTTAATATTTTAAATATATTTATATTTTTATTTTCAAGTAATTTATTTATTAATTGATCTGTTATTTTATCATATGTATCTAAACTTATTTTATTTAAAGATGATCGAATAATAATATTTAATTTTTCATTTTCATCTCCAATACTATCAAGACTACATACCTTTCTAAGTTGAATGGGTGCACTAACCCTATTAAATTTCACGAATTTATTATTTTTATCATTTTTATCATTTTTATCATTTTTATCATTTTTATCGTTAATATTTTTTGAAAATTTTGCATTTAATTGTTTTGTTTTTTCTATTTCATCCTTAATAAGTTTAACATAAAAAATATAAAAATCATTATATAATGATTTAAACTCTGCTGATTTTTCTGTTAAATAATTTTCACAATTAAAATTAATAATGTGTTCTTTAAATATTTTATAATTAAAGGTCATTATATAAATATAATACAATATTCTTTATATTTAATTTTTTTATTAAATAATAAAAAAATGATTATTATTTAAAATAAATTTAATAATTATATAATAATGGAAGAAAATAACACTTTAAATAACACTTTAAATAATTTAGATGAAGATCTTTATAATACTATGTTAATAAAAGAAAATATATCAGTACCGCCTGAAAAATTTAATAATAAGATTGATATATTTTTACAAGAGTCATTAAATAATAAAATAGAAGGAAAGTGTATAAGTGAAGGATTTGTTAAAAATAATTCAGTTGAAATATTAAAGAAAAGTATAGGTACATTAAGGGGAAGTAGATTTAACGGTGATATTAATTATCAATTACTATTTAATGCATTAATTTGTAATCCAAAAATTGGATCAATAATTAAATGTGATGTTAAACTTGTAAATAATAAATTAGGTATTTTAGGAAATAATGGTCCATTAAATATTATTATTGGAAGACAATTTCATACAAAACCAGAATTATTAGATGATATTAATATTGGAGATATTATAGATATTAAAATTATTGATACTAAATTTTCATTAAACGACAAAGAAATTAAAATTATTGGTAAATTGAAAAATGATATAGATAATATTTCTAAAAAAGATATTATGATTGATGACCTTAATCAAATAGACAATGAAGATATAGATGATTTAAATGATAATTCATTTAAAGGAGATATTGATAATTTAGAACTTGAATCATTAGATGGTATTAATGATGATAGTGACATTGATGATTTGGATGATATTGACGAAAGTGATGATGAAATTGTTGCTGATGAAGAAGATATTGTTATTGAAGATGTTGAAAATATTGATGATGAAGAAGATGTTGAAAATGATGATGAAAATGATGATGATGAAAATGATGATGAAAATGATGATGAAGAAGATGATGATGATCTTGATGATGAAGACGTATAATGATAATTATTCGTAAAAATTTTTTTTTTAAAATATTCAATGAAAGTATGGATAATATAATTGATACATTTAATATCAATAAAGAGATTATAAATAAAGATAATTTATTAAAATTAAAGATTGACAATGATGATAATTGTGAAAAAGTAGAAATAATTGTTAAAAAGAAAAAAATAATTGAAATGGCTTGTAATTTAACAAATATAGAATATAATGAAATATTAAATATAATACAATGTGATAAATGTAATTATAGTACTAATGCAAATGGTATTTTTATAAATTTATTAAATGTAGAAGATGATACAATTAATAAAATTTATAATTTTTTAAAATTTACAAAATATAAAAAAGAAGAATTAAAGGAAAAAGAAGTTTATTTAGAAAATTTTAAAAAAACAATTAATACAAGTAATACAAGTAATACAAGTAATACAAGTAATTCAAGTAATACAAATAATAATATTATTAATATAAATGAGTATAATTTAGATAAAGACGAAAAATCGATTGGTTCATTATCAGATAATAATGACAGTATTGATTATACTGATTATTTATGTTTTTCAAGTGATGATGAAGATAATAAAGATAATAAAGTATTAAAAAATAAAAAAAAATAGATTTATTATTATTTAAAAAATAAAGAATAATATTATTTATGTTAAGTGTAAATTATATAGCTGAGTTTTTAGATAAAGAACAAAAAAAAGTTAATGATAATTCTTATTGTGAATTAAAAAGATTTGAATATAACGATGAATACAATGAATTTATTCAAAATAAGATAAATGGAAAAAAGAAAGAAAATACGCAATCATATATTAATTTGAATGAATGTTTGGATAAATATTTTGAAAAGGATTTATTTGGAACAAATAAACATATAGATAAAAATAGAAATAATGTTTTTACATTTTTTTCAAGTATATTTGGAATAGGTGATGAAAATTATTATTTATTAAACGAATCAGAGAAAATTGAATCTATAAAAATATTAATTAAAAAGATGGATGATGAATTATTTGTAGAAAATTATTATAATGAATATAAGTATGATAAAAATAAGTTTTTTAATAAAGAAAAAATAATGAAATCTTTAAAGGATTCTTTTAAAATGAGGATTAATGAAAATTTTGATTTAGTTAAAAAATATATTAGTGATTATTTAGGAATTAATATTATAATATTTGAATTAAAAGATAATGATGTTATAGATAAATATGTTATATCATCTAATAAATTTACTGATGAACATAATATTTACTTGCCATGTTATTTTATAATTAAAGAAAATGATACATATATTCCAATTATGATTAAAGATAAGTTACACAAAAATTATATTGAATTAAATGAATGTAATATATCTGGTGAAAAATATAAAATTATGGACATGTTATCTAAAATTAATAGTTTTAAGATTAATCATAATATTAAAAATGTAGTAAATGATTTAAAGAAAATGAAAATACTTGAACTGCGAGATTATTGTATTGAAAACAATATAAATATATTCAAAGTATCAGAAAAAACAGGAAATAAAATTAAAAAAACAAAAGAAGAGCTTATTTTAGATTGTTGTAACTAAATTATTTTTTTATTAAAAATTATATTAATATATTAATATAATTTACTTAAAATACTAATATGAATATATATTAATATAATGGAAATAACTACTAAAAGTTATAAAAAGATTAACGATTTTATTAATAAGTCAAATAATGATAATAATTTAGAATTTGAATTAAGATTTACTAAAAAAAATATTAGTAATAAATTGTTTGAAAATATTTTTAATAAATTAACATTTTCTAAATTAAATAATGGTTTAGGATTTAAATATGAAATGATAAAACATTTGGATATATTTTTAAGAAATGATAATAATATTAAATCGAGAATGACGTTATCAAATGATAATGTTATTAAGAAATATTGGTTAGGGATAGACCCAGCTGATAGTGACATATCATTAATGGAAAAAGAGAAAATTGAAAATTATGATGACGATGATTATAATTTTCGATTATCATTAAATAAAGAATTAAATAAAAAAGATTTTTTAGATAAAAATAAATTATTATTAAAATCTAACAATTCAAATAAATATTATAGATTAAAGAATAGATATTCAATTAAAAGTGATGATAATTTATTTTCATTTGATTTGAGTATAGTTAAACAAGGATATGGATTAAATTTAAAACAATCAAAAACATTAGAATCAAATGCTATTTATGAAATTGAAATTGAATATAATAATAAAATAGATGGTATTAAAAACAAAACAACAGAAGAAACTTCAAAAAAATTCGTGAAATATCTATATTACATATTAAGTATTATTAATAATAGTAATATTTTATTAAAGAATAATGTTAAAGATGACATAATTAATAATTATTCAAAATTAGTTGGTCCTAAAAATAGTGGTGATAAATTTATTGCTGCGAGACCAAGAACACTTCATAAATTTAATTTAGTTAAGAGTGATGAGAAAAATTTATATAATCGTTATGCTGTTACTTTAAAAGCAGATGGTGTGAATTATTTTATGTATGTAAATACGGATGGACGTATATATTATTTTAATAAAAATTATGAAGTGGAGGATAGTGGATATGAATCAAAAGAATATATTGATTCATTAATTGAGGGTGAAATGGTGGATTTTAATGGAACTAAAAAATTTTTTGGGTATGATATGTTATTTCACAAAGGTACAGATATTCGTAGAAAATTATTAATAAGTCTTCGTAAAAAAGATGAATCATATGATGAAAGTTTGGATGGGAGATTAGATAAATTAACAAAATTCTTCAATTCAGGAAGTATTTCATTAGTTAAAGGTTTTGATAAAAAAAATGCGATTCAATATGAAAAGAAACCATATGAATTTTCATTAAGAAGTGATGGTAGTGATATATTTGATAAAATTAAAAAGATATGGACAAATCGTACATATAATGAATTTCATGTTGATGGTTTAATATTTGTGCCAATATATGAGCATTATCCATTACAGGGTAAAACATGGGATTCTTTATTTAAATGGAAACCACCAGAGTTAAATACGATTGATTTTTTAATAAAATTTATGAGGGATGAGAATAATAATATTATTAATAGTCCATATATTGAGAATGTAAAAAGAATGGATAATAAAACGGAAAGAAATTTACGTTTATATAGGACATTGCAATTATATGTAGGTGGTATAAAATATGATTATAATAAAATAAATAAAAAAATGGGTATTACACATTATCCAACATTATTCAATCCATCTAAGATAAATAATATTAATATTAATAATAATAATAGTGCTAAAATATTTATTGATAGTGAACAAAAAATATTTGCGAACGATCCATTAAATGGTAATATTGAAGAGATATATGATGACACTATTGTTGAATGTTCTTATAATATAGATGCGGACAATGGTTTTAATTGGGTACCTATAAGAAACAGAATGGATAAGACAAGTCTTTATAAAAAGGGTGAGAATGGATATTGTAATAATGAAAAAGTTGCTAATGATATATTTAATTCAATTAAGAATCCAGTTACAGAAGATATTATTATGAGTGGTAAAGTTGATATTACAGATCAGAATTATATAGAAAGTACTAAATCATATTTCGCAGATTTAGAATCAAATCATATTAAAAAGAAGAGATACCCTTTCCAGAATTTTCATCGTTTATATATTAAAACACAATTATTATATTTTACATCGTCTAATTATTTAATGTCATACACAACGGGAATGCATGGTAAATTTTTAGATGGATGTTGTGGAAAAGGTGTTGATATTACATTAATTAAAAATGCTGGTTATGCGGAAGTTGTTGGGATCGAATATGATCAAGACAGTGTTAAATATTCTATTAGTCATTATAAATCACAACCAAGACCTAAACCTAAAGCATTTTATGTGAGAGGTGATTTATCTAAATTAATTTTTCCAAATCAATCATGTGGATTTACAGAAAGTGATAAGATTTATACTAAAAAATTTATTCCTAAAAAAAATTATTTTAATACAATGAGTTTAATGTTTTGTATTCATTATTTTTTTAAAGATGAAATTAGTTTGAGAACAATTATTCAGAATATTAGTGATAATTTAGAAATTGATGGATATTTTATTGGCACTTGTTTTAATGGAGAGAAAATACATAAACAAATGAAAAATGAAAAACAAATTAGTGGAAAGACATATGACGGAGAGGTCATGTGGAAGATTGAAAAAAAATATAAAGGTAAGTTAGCATTTGGTCCTAAAAATCCTAATTTAGGAAAACAAATTGATGTTTATGTTCAGTCTATTGGAAATGTTCATGAAGAATATTTAGTGAATTTTGAATATTTTGAAAAAATGATGAATGAATATGGATTTGAAAAAATATTAATAAAATCATTTGAAGATTTTTATGATGAAGTAATGAAAGGTGAAAATAAAATGAAAATGAGTGAAGATGAATTATTGAAGATACAGAATTTTGTGAAGAGTATGTCTGAGGAAGAAAAACGTTTTAGTTTTTTAAATAGTGCATTTATATTCAAGAAAGTTGAACATTCTTCAGATAAATTATATAAAAAATTAGTTGAATTAATTGACAAGAAATCAAAAATAAAAAATAGTGATATTAGTGCTGTTACACAAGAAGATAGTGAGATTATGATATTAGATGAAAAAGATGAATAATTTATAAAAATGAATAATTCATAAAAATGAATAATTTATAAAAATGAATAATTTATAAAAATGAATAATTCATAAAAATGAATTATTAATATTTTTTTATAGTTAATATAAAAAAATAATACTAATTGTAATTATGAAGTTTTTATTAAATGAAAATAAAAACAATAAAAACAATACGGATAATATTGATTTAGATTATTGTGATAAGAATAAAATTGTAATTTTTAAAAAATATAATAAAATCTTATCAGACAAGAAGATAGAAATTGACAATGAAGATATTCAAAAATATTGGGATAAAATGAAAAAGATAGGAAACCCAAATGAATTAATTTACACAAGTTATAATAAAAAAAGAAAAAATGATAGTATTAGTTTATATTCACCAATAAGTCGTTCTTATTTTAAATTATGGGAGATTTATTATAACTTTGATTTATTTAAAAATACTACCGAAAATATAAATTTTGTTCATTTGGCAGAAGGTCCAGGAGGTTTTATGGAGTCATCAATAAATTATTGTAAAAGTAAAAAATATAAAAAATGTAAATATTGGGGAATAACATTAAAACCAAGTGATGAATATGTACCTGATTGGAATAAATTAAAAAAAATATTTAAAAATGAGAATAATTGTTATATTGAATATGGCGATCTGTATATTTATGAAGATGTTTCTAATTTTATAAAAAAGGTAAATACAAAATGTCATATTGTTACTGCTGATGGAGGGTTTGATTATTCAAATGATTTTAATGGACAAGAGTTAAATTCAAATAGGATTATTTATTCAGAAATTGCTGTTGCTTTGAATTTATTAAAAAAAAATGGACATTTTATTATAAAACTATTTGATTTATTTAGTTTAAATAGTATTCAATATTTGCAATTATTACATGATTCATTTGAAAAAGTATATATTTTTAAACCAGAAACAAGTCGTCCTGCTAATTCTGAAAAGTATATTATTTGTTATAATTTTTTAGATAATATGACAGATAAATATAAATTAAATTTAATTTTAAATATTGATAAATGGAGTAAATTAATTAAAGATGATAGATATATTATTTTTAAAAATTATAAAATAAGCTCTAATACAATGTATGATATTGACGAATTAAATAAATATTATATCGGATCACAAATAAAATCTATAAATTATATTTTAGATATTATTATTAAAAAATTATCTAAAATTGACTATCATAATACATTAAAAGACCAAGTTACTAATGCTGTTGATTGGTGTACAAAATATAATATCTTAATAAATAAAAATAGTATCTATTATAAAAAGAATAATTGATATTTTATTTATAAATAAAAATATAAAATATATATTTTATATTTTACATGAAAAATCCCCCATATTATATATTATTTATTATTTTATAATCAATAAAATTATATGTTATTAGTAAATGTGTTTAATAAAATGAATTAATTATAAAAATAACTTTTTAACTTTTTATCTTTTTATCTTTTTATCTTTTTATCTTTTTAACTTTTTAACTTTTTAACTTTTTAACTTTTTAACTTTTTATCTTTTTCAAATTATATAAATTAGACAAAAAATGTCTAATTTATAAAAATGCAAAAATGGATGTCTAAATGTCTAATTTGTAAAATAGTTAATAAAAATCATTTTTTGTAATTTTTAATAAAATATATTTTTATTAAATTATCATAATAGTATCTTAAGATAATAATATTTTTAATAAAAAATATTATTTATTGTATATAGATTTTTCATAAAAAATAGAATTTTTTTTTTTACTTAGCCAAAAAAAATAAGCATATATTTATCAAAATAAAAAAATATATTTCATAAAAAAAAATGCACCCTCTTGTGTAAAAAAAGATTTTAGACAAAAAAATTAGACATTGTCTAATTTATCCCATAGTGGATAATTGTGAAAGTAATTTGCATTATAAAATGATAGTTGTATTTTATTCATTAATGTGATAATTTGTTTTTAAAAAAGTGTCTAAAATATCGTTTTTTTTTATAAAAAAAATCACCAATAAATATTTTAAAAATATTATTATTATGTCTTTATAAACAAGAATGATATTATTTTAACATTATAAAAATAAAAAATAAAAAAAGTCGAAAATGATAAAATGACAAATTAGGCAGAATGCGGTGCATTTTTAACCAATAGACTGTTTTTTTTCGAAGATATTTTCAAAAATGTCTTGACAACTTTATTGATTACCTTAATCGACTTTTCCGAATCGTTTGAGTGTCTAATTTATCACAAAAAATAGACATATTTTTGAAAAAAATGATTTTTTATAAAAAAATAAAAAAAATGATATAATGGATAATTAATATACTAAATATATATATATATAAATATACAATAGTTTATCCTAATTAAATTTCATAAAACACCTAAAAACAATTCCTCATTCTGCGTTAAAAAAAGGGCAAAAAAAAACGTCGTTTCAAAAAGTTTTTTTTGAAAAGTGAAATCGTAATTTTGAAATTTTATATTTTTGAAACTTAATTATGTAAAACAATGTTTTTTTTTAGAAATATTTATATAAAATATATAAAAATAATAATAATTAATAATAATAATACATGTATAATATTTGTATAAAAATCTAAATATATAATAACAATAATTTTTCTTGTGTATAAATTATTTTTTTTAAAAAAGTTGAAAAACAAAAAATATTTTTTTTAAAAAAATGGAAAAAACATTTATAATTGGAATATATTTTTAATCCGTTATTTTTAACAGAATAAAAAATAAAAAAAATAAAAAATAAAATGATATGATATACTTTTATTTTTTTTTAAGAAAAACTCCTATACATAAAGACATTTTTCAATTTTCTGTCTGAAAATGGCATATGTTTCGTACTTCAAAAACTTTTTTTTTGCGTAAAAAAATTTATCCTTGAAAAAAAACATTGTTGTGTATACCAAAAGTTTAAAAACATTGATACATAAGACCGGTTACGAAAAACTTTGCAAAATCAAAAAAAAATGACACACGTAATAGACAAATATGCAAACTCTGTACATAATACCGGTTATGAAAAAATAGGGCAAAAATCCAAAATAATAGCACACGTTATAATGATTTTTCAAAACTCTGTACATAACACCGGTTACGAAAAAAAATGGCAAAAATCAAAAATAATGGCATACATTATAATGATTTTTCAAAACTCTGTACATAACACCGGTTATGAAAAAATGGCATACATAGCAATGATTCTAAAAAATGGCATACGAATTACCATTTACGAAAAAAAAAACAAAAATTGGATACATAAACGTTTATCAAAATAATGGCACACGTAAAAAATGAAAAAAAATAAATAAGATACATAATAGTGAAAAATAATTGGCATACGTTATAGGGTATTGTTTTCAAAAAACATGGCATACATAATGTGTCTAATTTTATATTAACACGCGTAAACATTTTCAACTTTAATACTATACATAAACGTTTATTTCGGACTACTATACGTAACAATTAATTGAAAAAATGTGTTTTTTTTCAAAAAAAAAGGCATACATAATACGTTATTCAAAAAAATGGTATATGTAAAAAAATTATGCCAGATGAGGAAAATGGCACACATTATGACATTATGTCATAACTGGTATACATAAGACTTATTATGAAAAAAAAATAAAAAAATCTTGAAAAAATGGCATATATAACGACGAAAAAAAAAAACTTCGATACACAAGACCGGTTACGAAAAACTTTGCAAAAATCAACGAAAAATGGCATATATAACGACGAAAAAAAAAAACTTCGATACATAAGACCGGTTACGAAAAAAAAAATTTTTTTTTAAAAATAGGCATACATAATAGGGAAAAAATAATATAGGATACATAAACATCTTTAATTTTTTTAGTAAAATAAATGGCATACATTATAACGAAAAACTAATAATGGCGTATATATAACATAATTGAAAAAAATCACAAAAAAAGACGAAATGGCACACATAATGTGTCTAATTTTTATGGCATACATAAGCAATTTAGGGGGTAAAAAATCTTAAGTAAAAAAAAGTATTCTTTTATTAAAAATGCGAAAAAAAGTATTTACTATTAGTATAAATGAAAAAATGTTATTCATGTAATAATAAACCAACCAAAAATGGAGTATATAAAAGTAATATAGAAAAATTTATATTTGAACAACTACCAAATAATAATTCTCATTATCATAAAAAAGGTACTTCTTCAAGAATTATTGAAAAATTAAAACCGAATACGTGTATATTTTATTTTGCAACTATGAATAAATCATTTACAACACCTTTAAAAAATTTTAAAGATGCATATGATAAATTAGAAAATAGTGGTGTAACAAGAACAGATTCAAATGGTAACGCTAAGTTTTTTTTAGACTGTCCTCAAGTATATATTAGTTTAGATGGAAAAGTATATGATAGACATATACATTATTTATATTGGGACGAAAAATATAGAATATGGAATAAAAATCTATATACGCAATCTATTATATGTGATATAGATAAAAAGTTTGTATTACAAAATATGAAAAAATGTTTATTAATTGATACGTTACCATCAAAAATGTATAAAAATAAACATATTAAAGGTGCTTATAATATACCATTTAATAAAAGAATCAATGAAAATGATTTAGAAAAATATATTTTTGAAAAATTTAATAATAAATCAAAAAATATTCCAATAATAGTATATTGTTATAATGCGAACTGTATAGCAGCAATTAAAGTATTAAAAAAATTAAATAAACTTGGATATAACAATGTAGTTCATTATAAAGATGGGATAGAATCATGGAATGGACCTATTGAATAATTGAATAATTGAATAATTGAATAATTGAATAATTAAATAATTATTTATTAGATAAAATAATAATAAATAATAATAATAATAAGTAATAAGTGATATGTTTGAAATAATTTGTGCAAGTGGAATTCTTTTTAGTATGTATTTATTACATTATTTATTAGAAGATGAAATAAAGAATAAATATGATAAAGGTTCTAATTATTAGATCAAATCTTTATAATAGGTAATATAGTTAATAAATAGTTTGTGACTATAGAAGTATTATCTATCATTTACTTAAGATTTTAGATATATATTTATAATATGAAGAGAAAAATAAATGAATTAGAAAAAAACGAACAAGAAGTAAGTGATCAAGAATCAGGTAATCAAGAAATAGGTGAACAAGAAGTAGATGACAAAAAAACAGACGAACCAGAAAAAAAAAAACACAAAAAAAACGAAAAAGAAATAGATGATATATGTCCAATATGTATGAATGATATATGTAAAGTAAATTATGTAATTACAAAATGTAATCATAAATTTTGTTTCGATTGTCTATGTAAAGCATGTAATGTTAAAAATGAATGCCCATTATGTCGTAATGACATAGAATATGTTATACAAAAAAAATTACCCATATTTACAACCATTGAATTAATAAATAATATATTATATTCATTAGATAATCCACATTATAATATATTTATGTATATTGGTATTATTAAAAATATGTTTCTTGATGAATTAAATAATTACAATGATTCTTTAACAGATAATGAGAAAGCATATAAAAATATTATTTGTGATAAATTAAAAAACTCTGATACATTTTCATATAATACAAATATTGAAATGATGGATTACACGCAACAATTTATTAATAATATTGTTATAAGTAATACAATAAATATGCGTGATTGGTACGAACATCATTTTAACCAATAAAAAATTGAAGGTGTTTTAAATAATATTAATATAACTATTTGTTATTAATATTAATATTGATAATAAATATTTTAATTATGGCATCATCCAATCATGAACATCCACATTTAAAAATTAGAGGTGCTAAACCTGCGAGTGAATTAATAATAACTAAACCGGGACATAAAAAAAAGACAATTACATCTTCCCAAATTGATGCTAATATGGAACAATGGGAGTATGAAGTAAACAATAAAGAAGTTATTAAATCAATATTTTTTCTTAATGAACTTTCAGAAGATGAACAAAATGAAAAAAATTTATCTTTAAGAGGAAACTATCCAGAAAATGAATTTTTAAAAATTCAATGTGCACATTATCTCAAAGACAAGGAATGGGAATTTCCTTTTCGAGGTGGATCTCAAAGTAATCCATATTTATTTGATCCTCCACCAAAGGGATTTAATTTTATTCATAGAAGATTTTTACAAATGATGCAGGATTTATTAATGTACCCAAATATTCTTAAAAAATATTCTATGTATATTTTAAATCATGATAAAGAAAAAGATTCTAATTGGAACAAACTAACATTTAACGAACGTTGTAAAATAATCAATGCATTTTGGTTTATTTATTTTGGAACGGATAAATATCCTAATTTTATTATTGATCCAACTTCTGAAGATTTAAAAGATGATGTTGTACAATATAAAAATGACAAGAAAATATTTTATTTTGATAAAACTCATGATGGGAGATATGTTAAATGGGAGTCATTTCCTATAAATATGTATGATGTAAGTCCTAAACCGGACTCATTTAACAAAAATCATGGAGAAATGAACAAATTATTTTTAAAAAGTTTTATATTTTATATTAATACAAAACATAAAGATGAAAAAAAAAGTTATACTATGAAAATTGACTGTATATTAAAAATTATTATATCTAATTATGAAAAAATGTTTGATGAAACTTTTGATAATTTATCAGAAATTACTAAAAAAAATTACATTGAAATTAACGAGGTGAATAATAATTATATATCTATTTTATCAATGTCAAAAAATTCATTGATATTTTTAGTGAGAAAATGGTCCAATTATATGTGGAATTCAATACCTGAAAAAGAAAGTGATAAAGTAAATATTCCTGAAGATTTTATGATTGTTCCACATATTATAGGAAATAATATTGAATGGATTAATGTTAAAATTCGAATGAATTATATAAAATAATATTTTTCATTTATCAAATGAAAAATATTTAAAAATATTTAAAAATATTAAAAAAAATTATAAATTATAAATTATTTATTGTCAGATTTTGAAGAATCATCTAAACTATTTATTTGTTCTTTAATTAAATTATTAAAATAATTATTTTCTACCTTTTTATGTTCATCGCCATTATCATCTAATTTCTTAATTTTTTCTTTGACAAATTCATCAAAATATTTTTGTCCTAATTGAACAGATGCTTTATCGGTAGTTGTACTATTCACTTCAATTTGTTTTTTCAAACTTAACATTTCTTCTAATCTGGAAATAGGAAACGTCGTAGGATTTTCAATAATGGTGAAAAATAATGTAGGATATTTTTCATGAATATAATAAAATTTATTCATCATTTTTCTTTTATAATCATCAATATTATCTCTTCTCATAATCATATTTTCTCTTTTTGCACAAAAAGATATTAAATCCTCCATATTTTTTTTAATAGTATCAGAATCTTCTAATACTTGCATCCTGATTAAAGATTCATCGTTTAAGTTATCCATTATAACTCTATATAGTATTTTTTTTTTAAATTAAAAATATATGTTTTAATTAATGGAATTATATTTAATATTATATTTAATAATTATATTATTTATTTACTATCTTTATAATTTATATGATAAAGCACATTTTTTAATTGAAAATTTTGAAGATAAATATGGACAAAATGAAGTATATAAAGATATATATGATAAAGAATTCGTAGATTTTTATGATATAATCTATAAAAAAGATGATTATGAAGACGAAATACCAATATATATTGAAAAAGAATTAAAAAATAAAGAAAATCCATCAATATTAGTTGTTGGATGTGGAAGAGGATCAATCCTGAAAAGAATTAAAAAAAAATATAAGAATACACATGGACTAGATAAATCTGAACAAATGTTAAGGAAATGTCATGAAAATCATCCATATATAAAAACAATTAAAGGAGATATAGAAAAACCAAAACTTTTTGAAGATAATACATATGACTTAATAATATTTGACGAATTTACATTAAATTATAATAATAAAGAATCAATTAATAATATAATAAATAATATAAAACCATATTTAACAAATGATGGTGTTTTATTTGTACCTATGATTGAATATAAATATTTACAACCCAGACCGAGATATTATTCAACAACATATTATGATAGTAAAAAAAACATACATGGATATACATATGTAAATAATGTTGCACATGATTGTTATTATATAAAAAATGAAACAGAAATAGATGGATTTAATTATAATTATTTTGATAAAATCGTGTTAAAAAATAATAATTCAAGAATAAAGAAAATACCATTATATATTCCTGAAAAAGAAGAATTATATGAATTATTTTTAAAAAAAGGATATAGTATAAAAAAAATATATGATTATGATGATTTTTCAAAAATATTCTATGAAGTATGTATATTTAATAAATCTCCAACAACATTAGATGTCTCTCAAAATGATAATATAATAAATAAATAAATAAATAAATAAATAATTAAATAAATAAATAAATAAATAAATAAATAAATAAAATAAATAAAATAAATAAATAAAATAATAAATTTTATTTATTTATTATAATATAATGAATAATGATTTAATTTCAAGTAATCCAAGTGGAAAAATTACATTAAATAATAATGTAATAAGACAAAACACTACTATAACTAATATACAAACATCTAATCAAGCATCATCAGAAATAAATCAAAAAATAAATAATAATGAATTTATATGTAATGCAACAGGTGATGATCCAACAGATGATGATCCAACAGATGATGATCCATCTTCAACTGTAGAAGGATTCATAAATTATCAAAAAGAAAGTTATATAATATATTCATTTTTTTTACTATTTATAATAATAGGATTAATATATTTAGTAAATAAAATAAGAAATAAAAAGTAAAAATATATTTAAATATATTTAAATATATTTAAATATATTTGAATAAATATATATATAATAATATATAATGGCATACAATAAAAAAAATTGGGAGATTAATAAAAACAAACTTCTTGAAATTCAAAAACAAAAAAAAGGTGGTGATAAAGAAGAATCTAGTAAAAGAACTTTTAAAATAGTAGAATTAAATGGAAATGTTGTTGATTTTGGACATTTAACAATTAAAAGAAAAACATCTGGTGGAAATCCTGGACCTGGTCCAGTTGTAGCGGCAAGGAAAGCACTACAGTCAATTTCTAAATATTTAAAAGTAAGTAAAACTAAATTAAATGCTAAATTTATGTTGCAAGAAATTACTCGTGGTAAAACACAATATAAAATATATGGTCCATATGTAGGACATTATATAAAATATACACAAAAAGAAATAAAAGAAAAAAAAATAAAATTAGGAGATGGTGAATATATAACACTTGAATATAAACCAGTTGTTAAACTTGATAAAACCCAAGAAATAAAAAATAATTCAATATCAAAATCAAAAAAAGGCGGATGAGGTTCATCTAACATTGATTTATTACTCAATAATAAATCAATGTTAGGTGGATGAGGTTCGTCTAATATTGAGTTATTACTCAAGAATAAATCAAAAAAAGGTGGATGAGGTTCATCTAATTTTGATGTAAAAGAATTGTTATAAGTAAAATAACATAAATGAATATATATTATTGGAATGACTATTTTTATTAATAAAAAAAAAAATAAAAATATGATATAATAATTTTATATTTGTTAATTATATATGTTATTTAATTCAGATAATTCATCAAATCAAAAACAATTGAAAGAATACGAAATAATGTGCTTTCCAAATAAGAAAAGTAATTTCGGAAGTTTTACAGGAAATACATCAAAACAATCAGCGGAGAAAGCATTTACATTTTTATCTAATCTAACACAAGATGAAATAAAAAAAGATGGTAATTTTATTGTTTTTTCTATAAGAAAAAAGAATAATAAAATAAATAATACAAATAAAGAACATAAATTTATTGGGACAGTTATTGAATTAGAAAATAAAGTAATAAATAGCGAGAAAGTATTGAAATATAAAAATGTAATATCTAAATACAATACAGATTTAGATAAAATTAAATCAAAAAATAAGAATATCAAGTATAACGATCAAGTATAATATCATCTAACAATGAATAAAATACATCAAGGCATTTTGTTATTGTTCATACTTGTTATAACATTTCTATTATAATAAATAATATACCAATTATTCCACATAATAATATTTTTTTTAATATTATTATTTAAATTTCTATTAGAATTCAAATAATCAATGTTTGATAAATACATTGTTCTATATCTACGACGTTTAATTCTTTCTGATTCATTCATATAATATCCTGTAAAATAAGTATTGATAATATTTAACCATTTAGCTTTAGTTATATTAGATTCTACCATATAATATATATATAGATATTTTATTTTTATTATAAAATAAATATATATATATTATATAATGGAAGAGGAATCAGGTTCATCTTATGATTTTCAACCAATTAATACGGGTTGTCCCACAAATCAAAAAAATATAATATCTGACAATGGTTCAGGAACAAAAAATAATAACTCAATTGATGCTACTTCAAATCAATCAAAATCAGATGCTATGTATGATCAAACGAATCAAGTAACATCATTATATGGTGGAAATATAAACGGATTAAAAAATTATGAAATAATTTATAAAAAGAAAAAAATTAACATTAAAACATTTAATATTAACGAAGCATTAATTCATTTAATCAATCGTTTAGATATAAAAAAAGATTGTTTATTTCAAACAACGGAGATTAATAAAAAAAACACATCTTCAATATATCATTTTAAAAATAATAAAAGAAAATCAATAATAAAAATAAGATAATATTCGTGTAATTTTACATCATTCCAAAACGTCTAAATATTTAATAAATTGTTTAACAAATTATCAAATATTAGTTAATAAAATGTACAATTAATTATTAATAATTTGTTAATAATTAGTCTCTAATAAATATTTTTGCATTTTAATCACATAATTTTCTATATTTTTCCATATTTCAAGTTTATATTCAATATTTTTATTCCGGTGATTAATACCACTGCTATTATACCATATTATTTTTTTAATTTCTTCGTAACTTTCAATTTCTGGAAATTTTTTAAGAATAAAATCAACAAAATTATTATTTGTATGATAATCAATAGCAGCATTATCCCATGAATTTATATCTAATTCAGAAACAAAAATATTAATAGGTCTTATTTTCGTCATATTTATTATATTCGTATTATTTATAAATCTTGACTTCCATAATTTAGAACATTTTTTTAACATAATTTTATCACCTAACAATCCTCCATATGCTATTCTTATATTCAATGAATAAAGTATTGATATTTGTTCATCTGTTAAATTTAATTTTTCAAAATTAATAAATTCAAGATTAATATTTTCATCATCGTCATCATCTATATTTTTTATTTTTTTATCATAATTATCATTCTTTTTTGTCATACATGTTATATAAACAAATCCTAATAACCATTCATAAATATATCTTTTCATTTTAAATTTTTTTGTACTATATGCTATCATTAACCATAATAATGTTGTCATTGATTTATGTAAAAATGTATCTTCTATATGTATAATTATCATTCTTCTAAGAAATTCATTCATGTCTAATTTCATTAAATGTAATGCAGTAGGAATTGCTCTTTTACAGTCCTTTCGTCTAATATTCTTTTGTAGATGTGATTTCAAAAAATGAATATTATTGTACTTATTCTCTTTACAAACTGTAAATTCATCATTTTCATAATCTGGAAAATATCCACAAATATAAAATTTAAATCCTTTTTTAATATAGTCACATTTAACTTGATTTATAAAATTTATTTTAGAAGGTTTATCATGTAACCAAACAGCTTCATATTCTGGTGAAGAAATATTCGTCCATTTAAGATAAAAATAATTTCTCATATTTGTTTCATCATTGCTTGTATTTTTGCTTGTATTTTTTCTTGTATTATTTGTATTACTTGTATTACTTGTATTACTTGTATTATTACTCTTAAAAAAACTATCAATCGTAGATTGGCTGCTCATTTTTATTTTCAGTTTTTATAATAAATAAATCATTTTTAATATATTTTTTAAAAAATATATTAAAAATATAAATAAAAAACAACATTATTATTTATTTTAAATAATGTTTCCTACATACTGCTTCATAATAAGTATCAGAGCCAACTATTACAGTATTTGTATCATTTGTTGTTCTTCTTGTAAAACTTGCTTTTGTTCCATCTTTACATTTTTTACATAACGCGTTTAATTTAATAACTTCTTCTGCATGTGGTATTAATTTTATTACATCACCAAATGGTTGTCTTAAATAATCAGATATTAATCCAGCAGCAATAATTTTTTTATTATATTTATCTAACCATTCGGTGATCTTTTCAAATGAATCATTAAAAAATTGTAATTCTTCTATAATTATTATTTCGGTTTTTTGAAATAAATCATTATGTTTATCTTCTAATTCTTGTAAAGTATTAATATTTATACTATTATTAACTTGTATTTTATCATGGGTACTAATACCTTCTGTTCCATATCTATTATTTATACTATGATTGATTATTACAATATTCTTCTCAAGAAATTCATATAATCTTATTTCTTTAATTAATTCTGTGCTTTTACCAGCATACATTGGTCCAATAATTAATTTTAAATTACCTGAATCCATAAACTATTATAATAATATAATAATATAATTTTATATCTATTATATTTTACATAATAATTATATCATTTTTTTATTTTTTATTAATAATTCGTGAATTATTTTTATTTAAAAAAATAAGAATAATTTATATTAGTAATTATGTTAGAATCACAAACTCTAACAAAAAAAGAATACAATGGAGGAGACAATCGAGGAGACAATGGAGGAAAATTATACAAAGAACGTCACAGTTTTAAAGATGAAAAAAACAAAACACAAACAATATTAAAATTAAAAAATATTTTAGATAATTCAAAAATTAATCACAAAAATAATATAATGAATCAATTAACACTCAAAGACGCACATATATATTGTAAATTATATAATTTATCTGGTCAAATAACAGGTCCATTAATTGAATGTTATATAAAAGATAACTATAATATGCTTAAAAATGATGCTTCTTCTTGTATTGGAGATTTACAATATAACAAAGAGAATATTGAAATAAAAGTATCCAATGGAGGAAAAGATAATAATAAATTCAATTATGTTCAATTAAGAATGAATCATACTTGTAATTATATTTTTACTGCTTATTATATTAATAATGGTAATATAGATGAATTAGGTAAATTATATATTTTCAAATTGAATAAAGAAAATATAAAAAAAATAATATTAGAACATGGTAGTTATGCACATGGAACTATTCAAAAATTAGGACCAATTACCATAGATGATTTAAATAATACTGAAAATGATAAAGAATATTCTATTCGTCCAAAATATGGTGATAAATGTTGGAATAATTTATTACAATTTAGTGTCGATGATATCATCTGAATTAGTATATAAATGTACTAAATCACCACGTCCCATTGAATTTTGTCTTGCTGTATTTACACTATTTGAATAATCTAATCCTTTAAATCGATCAATAAGTTCCATTTTATTATATTTATTTGAATTTATTTTAATCCAATGCCAACTTTTAGGTCGTAATAAACTTAATTCATCTCCAAATATTATATCACCAATCTTTCCACCATATGCCCTCAATGCAAAATCAGCCCCAGTTGGAGGTGTGGGTTGTCCTTCATTATCAAGAGGTCCCATTTTTAAAAAATCCCAATCTTCGTGTGTGACTGGTAATTTAACAATTGGACGTTTACTATCTTTCTTTATCCAGATTTGAAAACAACACTTTGCAGACATTACAGGTGTAAAACAACAAGGTTTATTTGGTACTTCTTCATCATATACCAAATGAAACAGTCTATTTAATTTATTTTGAACACTTATGCGTCGAAAAGTTCTTGGAATAATAAATGCTATCATGTTAGACCATTTGGCAGAATGATTGAAAAATTTTATTGCTAATGAACTTATCCTACCAAATGGAGGATTGCCAATAACCAAAATATTCTTTTTATTTTCTGGAGGATTATATTCTAAAAAATCCTGTTTTATTATCTTATTATGTTTTGGTGATATATCAATACCAATTACTTTATCACTTTCAATTTGATTTAAAAAACTTCCATCTCCAGCACTGGGTTCAATAATTAAATCCCATTTAGAAATATCATATAATTCAAATACTTTATCAATACATTTTTTTGAATAAGATGGCATTGTATAAAATTTATCTAACCCTTCTTCACGAACTATTTTCACATTATCTGTCTTCTTCTGTAATTCTGTTTTTGGTTCTGTCGTTGATTCTGTTTTTGGTTCTGTTTCTGTCTCTGGTTCTGTCGTTGATTCTATCACTGGTTCTATATTTAGTTCCACTTTTGTTTCTTCTTTATTATTTAATTTCATAATTTTCTCATTAATAGCCAAATCAATTAATTCTTTAAGTTTATTTTCATTAATACATGGATTTTTTTTATTTATATG
>Ga0209264_1000678_pt1 | contig 23428 bp, 19 predicted proteins | sample SaaInlV_DNA_150m_FD_184687 | JGI IMG/M metagenome (GOLD analysis project Ga0209264, IMG submission 184687) | Marine microbial communities from expanding oxygen minimum zones in the Saanich Inlet - SI075_LV_DNA_150m (SPAdes) (version 2) | ecosystem: Environmental > Aquatic > Marine > Unclassified... | reverse complement strand
AATAATGTCTTTACATCTGCGCGATTCTGCTTGGAACAAACTATCACGTTCAGATGTATCCGGTATATTCAAATAAGAGTGTATATGTGTATATGGATTAATAGTTGCACTGTCATAAAATCCACCTCCAATTTGTTGTGAAATTATAATATTAATAGCCGATGTCTTTAATATAGTTGTTTTGCCTGCCTTGTTCGGTGCCGATATAATCATATTTTTATCGAGTTTACATGTATTCTTCACTGGGTTCTCATTTATTAAGGGTGGATAGTATTGCTTTCTGAATTCACAATTTCCCGAGATGTCAAATTCAGCAAAACATACGCCATTATTTTCCATGTTAGAACAGATTCCATGCAAATTTTCTATATATCCATTAAATCCCATTGAGTATCTAATGCACTCTTCATATTGTGGATTATCATATAATTGGTAAAAACATCTCATTAATTCGCCCGTCTGATTGAAATTTTCAAATGTGTTCTCAAATGGTTTGATTTTATTAAGATCAGTCAATAATAATTGTAATGATTCTCGTTGACGTATCGCGTTACTGCAGAACAACCTATAACTACTACACTTGGTCGTTTTCGAAAGAAATGAATCGATAGTGTGAATTGATTTTACAATATATGACCTTAAATCTAGTATACCATTATTGATTTTTTGAATATTTCGATAATATCGAGAACATGAGTTTATATTTTGATAGATCTGTAACATGTATAATCCCGCAGTAAAACATAAATATATTATTTTTTCCCAACTAACCGCTTCCATTGTTAATATCGCTTTACCTATAAAATGGTTTTTCGCAAGATTTTTTAATAGTTCGATATAAGATGAAAATGAAATCGGAATGCGTTGAATTTTCAACAGAATAAATGGAAACAAAAGGAAAATGAATGGAATTATTAAACTAATCAATGGAGATATAATATTAATAACCGACATAAACTGTAAAAATGTAGATGACTTATTTAAATCTTTAATCGCATCCCAATCAACATAACTGTATCGTTCCATGAACGTTGGATCTTGTTTTACAGTGTCCCATATTTCAAAAACCCGCTCACACGTTATGTTTGGTTCATTACTTGAAATGTCAATGTTCTCATTATCCTCTTTTTGAAACTGTTTTAAAATTGCTTGAGTATCAGTTAAAAATGAAATGTCATTTGTATACAACTGCTTCCAGTTAGGCAATAACAATTTTGAAAATTCATTCGACGGTTTTAACAAGTAATCGTATATACATTTTCCGTCTGGAGAACTACTATTTTTCACTAGTTCTAAATCATTACACACAACATCTGAAACTGGAAATAGATTACTATCGTCTAAATAAGATATAGGTAACTTAAATTTCTGCACTTCATTCATTTGAAACGAAGTACTTTTTTTGACGGGAATATTATTGTCGGCATCAGTACACGCAGATACATCTACAATATTTGATTTAGATGTATGTATAAAATTAACAGACATCGATTGAAACAAATTCATATTATACTATATTTATGAAAAGATTATTTCAATACAACGTATTACACAACTATTGAGAACAAGGATATAAAAAATTGTCCGTATTGTATACATACATGACAATGATTACATACAATTTAAATGATTACAGTACTATATTGTCGAACAATTCGAATAATCGTTTGCCCGACGATGTGTTATTAATATATAAAAATTTAGTATCAAGTCTAAATGTAAGTACAGTTGCAACTACACAATCTACACGAAATGACTCTGACAATAGAGACAAACGTGGTGGATATAGGCGAAATAGACACGTGCAAAAAATGGAATTATTATCATCAGACAAGGTAGTTGAGTTTAAACAACGAAAAGTAGCAGATGAAGATGGTCCCGAAAAATTAATGACAACTATTAGAGCAAGTTTGAATAAATTAACAAATAAAAACTATGACTCACATAGAGAGGTAATAACGTCGAGTTTAGAAGAATTAAATTATAAATACGATGATACATATATGGAAACCTTTACAAATCATTTATTTGACATCGCAAGTAAAAATAAATTCTATTCTGAAATGTATGCAACGCTATATAAAGAATTAGAACAAATATACCCTACATTACAAGAGAGAAAATCGAAATTTATAGAAGAGTGCATTGATAATCTAGATACAATCCAGTACATTGATGAAAACGCAGATTATGAAGGGTTTTGCAAAAACAATAAAATGAATGATATTCGTCGTGCAATGAATATTTTCATGATTAACTTATTTAAAAAAGACATATGTGACATCTCAAATATAGTGAAAATAATGTCTCTCATAGAAGAAAAGGTAATTGGTAACCGAGATATCGAAAATACCTCTTATATAACAGAAGAGTTAAGTGAAAACTTATTTATATTTGTATCTGAATCTTCCAAAAAACTCCGCGACCATCCTCACTGGAAAACTATAAGACAATTCATAATCGACCAGTCAAAGACCAAGGCAAAAGATCATGTAGGATTGACTAGTCGTATCACGTTCAAATATATGGATATGATTGATTTACTCAAAAAACATTAGATACAAGTAAGTCATATGATTTCATACAAAATATCAAATCATATTTAGTACTGGTAAACAATTTTCAACAAAAAGGAAATAAAATCATTGATTATTATATAGATATATTCCGATGGTAAAGTCGACAATCCATCCTGATAAAATAAACTATAATGAAAGCAAACAAGTAGATGATGAGGACGTCGGTTATGCCGGAACCAGATATGAATTATCTGGATTAGATACACCGTTTGAAATAACATTAGGAAAAGAGAAACATACATATTCATCGCACGATATTGTTTATTTTCCCATTTATTTTATACATGATAATTCGATTCATTCTAGAATTGGCATTGTCGAAATAGAAAGCAATGATTTGCTAACCAACACAGATGAGGATGGCGATTTTGATATTAATCGAGGGAAAATAGTGATGTTTGTTGATAATGAATATATACAACGCGTAGTAGGTGTGATATTAACACAATCTGCTAAAGTCGCTACTGCGGTTAGTGTATCTGATTCTGATTCTGATTCTGACTCTGATACAGAAATTCTAAATATTGAAGGCAATATACAGTTAGATGACGTTGAGTCATTAGATGATGTTACTAGTGTAAATATACCAAGTGAAAAACGATCCATTGTTTCTGAAAAAACAGATGGCGAATTAAAAGATGGTATTTTTGAATTGATGGATCCAATGCCGTCTATAGAAACATTGTCAGAAGAGAATAAAGAATCGGCACAACAAATAAAACTGAAGTATACCCCGTCGTCGAAACAACTATGGGTTCAAAAATTTATGAAAAATACAAATTACAATATTGTTGATAATGAAGGAAGTGGTGATTGTTTATTCGCTGTAATTCGTGATGCTTATCAACAAATTGGAAAAAAGACAAGCGTTGAAAAACTACGAGCATTATTATCAAACGAAGCAAATGAAGAGACGTTTTTAGAGTACCGAATGTTATATAATGGATTTGATAGCCATATACAAGAAATAGAATCAGAAATGAAGAAACTAAAAAAAGTATCTCGTACGTTGAAATCACGTAGCAATAATAGTATAAGTAAAGACGAGAATAAGCAATTATTAAACCAAGCATCGTCAGTAGTAGATAATTTTAAAGAATTAGCATCAGAAAAGAAAGAAACAACACAATTATTATCCGAATTCAAACACATGAAAGACATAACCAATCTAGATGAGTTTAAAGAATTTATAAAAACTAGGCATTACTGGGCTGATACGTGGGCGGTATCTACATTGGAACGTCTATTAAACGTAAAAATAGTAATATTGATGGAAACTCCATTTAAGAATGGAGATTTGGACTCGGTATTAAGTTGCGGACAACTTAATGATAATGAACTTGAATCACTGGGAGGATTTAAACCGGATTTTTATATAATGACATCGTATACCGATAATCATTACACATTAATAACTTATAAAGACAAACATATATTAAAATTCAATGAAGTTCCATATGACATAAAATCGCTAATAATAAACAAATGTATGGAGCGTAATGCAGGTCCGTATTATTTAATCCAAGATATGCGTAATTTTAAAGCAAAATTAGGACTAGACTTAAATGAAGGTGCACCAGTAAAAGACGATAATGAATATATAAATATGGATTTATACGATAATGATAACATTTTGATGTTTCATTCCAACTCGAATTCGCAACCTAAACCAGGAAAGGGATCTGGCGAAAAAATTAAAGACGTAAATATTATGGACTTTATTAAATTAAGTAAAATTTCGAATTGGAGAAAAAAATTAGATGATTCATGGTCGGCTCCTTTTCAAGTAGACGGACATCGATGGAATTCGGTCGAACATTATTACCTAGGAGCACAGTTCAAGAAAGGGTTTCCCGATTTCTATTTACAATTTTCATTAGATAAAGATTCTGAAATATCAAAAGATATTGCTCTTGCTAGAATTGCTGGTAGTAAATCTGGTAAGGTGAAAGATAATGTCCTTCGCGATAAGAAAATAGTGATCGACCCCGACTTTTATCAGGTTGGTGTAAGTCCACGAAAGACCGAAGAACGATTAATAGCATTAGACGCCAAATTTTCACAAAACCTAGATCTACGTCAAGTGTTAATAGAAACCAAACGCAGCAAGTTAGTAAAATTTATTAGAGGACGAGAACCCGAAACGGATATATCACTAATGAAAATACGTCACGATATACCAATATAACAATTAGTAGTGCATAAAATTGAATGATAATTTACTATATCTTATATAGTAACTTATTACGTAAAATCGTATATTCATAATGTCTTCAGTTTCAAACGAACAACACTTCTCTAACGATATGCCAATTCGCGAGGTTGTATATTTTACACCCCAAAATTTGGAAATTCTATCTGAAACGCAACCTTTATCCCCTCACACTAGTCTTCAACTTGTAAGTCTACCCCGTGAATATAATGATGAAGATGCGGTTAGATCATTGTTTCAAGACGTTCTTTGTATTGGTGAAGTATCAAACATCAGAATTATTGAAAGAAAAAATTACAACCAACGTCTTCGCACAGATGTAGTTACCAAAACAGCATTTATTGATTTCGTTAATTGGAATAATACATCGGCAACAACTATGCTCGACGCGTTTGTTAACTCCGCTTCGCAAAGTGTTACCGGAGTACTCGAAGAGACTATTCATTGGGAAAATGGTGACCCAATGACACATTTATCATTACGCGAAGCAAAGAACGGGTCTGGACGCATTGTCGTACCAGCAAAATCTGACTCCGATACAAACGCAATGGCATTAGACGAGTCTGATTGGAATAGTCTTTACATCCCTATCTTGCCCTCTAATATGATGATTACACATCCAGATAATACGACTAACGCATTTCAGCCAAAATATCTTAAATCGTTTATTGAAAATGATTTGAAACTAGGTAAGGTACAGCGCGTAGATTTCATTGATCGCGAGTTAGAAGATTCTCAGGTCGTAAAGTCTGTATTCATTCACTTTGAATCATGGAATAACAACTCAAACGCAAAGTTCTTGCGAGATAAACTAAACACAGTCGGACAATTCAAGCAAAAGGGATACTACGACGGGCGTAACATGCATAAGTTATCAGTACTCAATCAAAATGGTGATAAGGTACCCGGATACTTTGTATTTAAGATCAACTATAAACCTATTCCGGATGTTTCAGAAACTGAATTGAATATGTCTCAATTGGTTGCCGCAAATAAGGTTCTTGAAGAAAAGATGGGGGAAAGAGATGAACTTATCGCAAAATTAACAGCAGAACTCGATCAACTACGCGAAACACAAAATGTCACACAAACAGCATAATTAACAAAAAACATTCTATAAAAAATACAAAACACATTATATAAAAATTATTATCAGTAACATATTTAACTAACTATTTTCTTATGTGTCTTCAATCGTCATTCGCAATGAATTCATTAAACTTTTATTATTGCGCGTAATTTTTATTTTGTTGGTGAATTTACATATAGTAGACAGCACTTTAATGAATGGCTTCGATTGATATAACGAATAAATAAGATCATCATAAAAACGGCGCATTTTATTTTCAATGGTATCTCCATTCACCAGTCTGCTAAAATTTAGAGTATATTCATTATTTCGTATGCACCATATTAGACACGTATCGATATGAAATAACAATAATGTCTTTATTACAAAATATGAAAAAATAGGAGTATTTTCTCTGTATTTTTTATTACCTCCATTCAAATAGAAATCCTCATATAACATGTCATAATGTCGAAATATTTTAGAACACTGGAAACATGAGAATGTTAATTGTTTATCAATCATTTGTGGTATTTTTTTAAGCATTTTAGGTATTTTTGAATACATGTCGACATAAGAGACATTGCGCTTTGTATAAAAATACTCAATAAACATAATATGCGTTAATTCGGCAAAAACCTCGGCATATGACTCATATAATTTTACATCAGTTACATCGGGAAACAGTTTTGATATTTTGTTTGATATATTAGAATTATCATACGCAGAAAAGTCCAACCCAAAACTATGAAACGTCTCATGTATAAACGTTTTAAACCATTCCTCTTCTCGATATACAGTTATATCTGTATTTACTTGACAAGATCTAGTAAATGCGGTGTTTACATGCACTTGTCCTAAAATCACATTTGCAGTTGTAAACGTTTTTTTTACAGGTGTTAAATACAAATATATATTGACTTCACGAGAACATTCGTAATTGGATATATTTGATAGAACAAAAAGCCATATATACATCTTTTTTATATTTGTTCGTATCATTTTTGTAATATTTATACTGTCACCTTCGCATACTATGTGAACTTTGTATTTACGAGAATTAATTATAAATGACACTTCGGAATGTATCTTATTCATACTTGTGAGATACTTACGAATATTTACGGGAATATGATCGTATCCACTCGGTTTTGGGAAATCATTACTGGCAACATGTATTTTTGTATAGTTGATACTTGCACTCGAATATGCAATGCCACCCATTACTATGAATCTAAACATATTGTCGATGATAGCAAGCGAATGGTTTGAAAAAATAGTATGATCTGTTATTACCGGAAATCTAGTTTTTATCATATGTGAAAATTCGTCACATACAGATTCCATATTAGTTATTTGTACTCTCGTTAGGAATTATTTTGGAAAATTGATTTTATAAATACAATACAGATTATAACAATTAATAAAAATAAATTAATGGGGATTAAACATCTAAATAAATATCTATATGAAAAATGCGGCAATAAATCTATTTCTAATACGCATTTACGAACTTTATCGGGAAAAACGTTAGTTATTGATACAAGTATCTACTTATATCAGTTTTTGGGGGAGAACGCGTTATTAGAAAATATGTATTTATTCATTTCGGTAATGTTATTATATGAAATTCAACCGATTTTCATATTTGATGGGAAACCTCCGCCCGAAAAACGCGATCTATTACGCAAACGTTCGCGCGATAAACACGACGCGCGAAGTAAATATAACGATCTTGAAAAATTATTAAAAAATGCTACAAAAGAAGAGCGAAAAAAAATATTATACGAAATGAATCAGTTAAAACGTCAATTTGTTCGCGTTACTGACGAACATATCACAAATGTCAAACAATTAATGGATGCGTTTAATGTTGCCTATTATAACTCACCTAACGAGGCCGATGAATTGTGTGTATATCTTGTAAAAACGGGGAAGGCATGGGGATGTGTAAGTGACGATATGGATATGTTTGTATATGGTTGTCCTTTCGTATTACGCAATTTAAGTTTACTCAAACATACAATTACCGTTTATGATACTAGTAACATATTATTAGAATTAGACCTTTCCGATAAACAATTTTGTGAGATTATGACTATTTCGGGTACCGATTATAATATACATTCTACTACATCGTTAACTGAAACGCTAAAGTTATATCAAGAATATACAACATATATCAATAAACCAGATAATAAACCAGATAATAAACCAGATGAATTTTACATATGGTTACTAAAAAACACAAAATACATCGATAATTATAGAGAATTAATGGAAATTTTTAAAATATTCCAATGTTATAACTTCAAATTATACGACAATATTGATATTAATACACACATTATGAATAACAAACCCAGCGTGGATATGATACATGAAATAATGAAAAAAGAAGGATTTGTATTCACATAACCAACTAATAAGTATTTCAAATATAATCACATAATGTTATGTGATTATATCATTGCGATATAACGTCTATTTTTTATGAGTTCCTTGGTTTTGTAATGTTTGTGCGTTCCTTGGTTTTGTAATGTTTGTGCGTTTCTAGTTTTATATTGTTTATGAGTTTCTAGTTTTATAATGTTTATGAGTTTCTAGTTTTTTTAAACAGCAGGGGGAAGTGCACCGCCAATTGTACCATCTGCCTTGTAGAAATGGTGCTTCATGTATCTCTGAAGATTGAAGTAAGTAAGTTCATCGGCCTTGGTGAGTTTAAGAAGCTTTGATAGTTTGGTATCGGCATGAATAATACGACCATTATCCTTATCTTGAAGTTTGTGTGCGTGGATATATGTATTAATCTCTCTACTTACCTCGGTTCTAGCCATCTCGGTTCCAATATCCTTTCCAAGGAAACCAGCAAGTTCGTTACTGATACGGGTAGGCTTAATGAAACCAGAAGGCTTACGGTTACCGGTGTTTCTGCGCTTCTTGGATGAAGCCTTGATTGCCGCCTTCATCTCGCGATTTACAGTCTTCTCTAGGGTCTTAAAGTCGTTCTTTACTGCGGAGAAGAGACCAACTAATTGTTGTAGTTTTGCGTTGAACTCAGATAGTTTCAGGGACATAACTACACCAGCGTCAACTGGTTCAGTTACCTCAGGTGCGGGTGCAGGGACGGGGGTGGGAGCAACCTCTACAACAGCAGGGGGAGGCGCGGTGACCTTCTTAGCGCGGGGCTTGGTCTCGGTAGTAGTCTTTTCGGAAGTTTTAGATGCTTTAACCATTGTGATTATAATATATAATAGGTTGTCTTTTTAAGTAATTTATACCATAATATTATATATTACTATTTTATCACGTGGTTAAGACGCGAGAATTTGTTATATTGTACTATTTTTACAAATTAAACATTCACCGATTCATATAACCATGGCATAGACTCTCTCGCGGGCAATGATACCAACGTAAGTGCGGATAATGCATGCAATGTTCCTATTTTACGATATTCTATATTAATTCCACTATATACCATATTTTCAAATACAATTAAACATGCGGTTTTAATCTGTTCTAGTCCAAGTTCACTATGCAGAAGAGGTCGAGTGAAAATTCCATCAAATGGAGCATAATAAGGACATATGTTATTTTGAACTTCGCGCGACAAATTACTTCGATAATACCATATTTCATAAAGTGTCCTATATAGGCGAATGTAACCTCTTATTTCTAAATTAATAAACCAGTCCTTGTTTGTATAGTTACCAAGTAAGTCTATTTCAATAAATAGTTCGGATATTCGATTATTTTGATTGGTTGTTCGTATTTGACGTATGTGATTATATCGCGTTAAATCTTCTATAGAATTAATTGTTCTAGTTATGGGTTCATAATCAATGCCTCGAGATCGCGCGCGCATTACATTCGTTGAGGTCATTTTTGGTATTATATATGGCAAATTTGTTTTATGAAAATTAGGACATAATATAAATGACAAATTGTATAACGAAACTATGTTCTTTAATATTATTGGTGATAACACATCTCTCGTATATGGATTTAGAACCGTATTAATATTTTCAGATCGTTTTAACATTTCGATTAGCGACGAAACATTGAACCCATATGTGAATTGTTTACTGTCTGTAAAACTAAAAAAATAATTCGATTCTATTTCAGATAATGGTTCCATCGAACAAAAATCAGTATCATTCACACATATACTTTTATCCATGTATGCTGGTCCGCGTAACCGTACAATATATCGAGATATCCATGAACGGAAACAAGTTTGAATCCGCAGTGCGGATGCATTTGTATTGAAATAATTGACTAGTCTCTCAATTACATCTGCCTTTCTTCCACCGATTCGCAATTTGTATTCTCGCGTTGCTTGTTTAAGTGCAGGCACATTATGCCGTTTTAATAGTCCCGGATAACGCATATAATTCTCATATGTAATGCTCGGTATTTTTAATGTATTAGTTTTAAGTATGGGCTTCAATTCATTCGACAATGTAGATCCGCCTCCTATATCAATTTGTTCATTCATATTACAATATATGTATATATTGTCAACTAACTATATTCTTTTGACTAAATAATTATTAAATCTCTCATACATATCCAGCAAAATTTCCAGATGAGAACGAGACGAATATCGATTATGCATATATAATATATAAAATTGAATTAAAGACACATCATGATATTATGTATAACTAGTTTTACTATATATCCTATTATAATGTCAAAGTCACCTATCGTCGTCAAGTATTCTGATTGGAATACATCCAATATTCGCTACATGGCACCACGCATCAGTGATCGTGGGTCCAAGTCAGTCGCTGTTATCAGTACGCAAAGCAATCGCGCTCTCTATGTATCCAGTCCTCTGCTAATGACATGGGGCATTTCAGATTATGTTGATGATAAGGGCGAGTCTGATAATAAGTTCAATATGTCTCTTGTTTTCCCAAACGCAGATTACGCAACTCCACCAAGCACTGCGTTCTTAACCAAGTTAAAGGCATTTGAAGAACAAATCCTAAATGACGCTGTAAACAACAGTGAAGTCTGGTGGGGTAAGAAGAAGTCTCGTGAGGTGATTGAAGATAATTTCTTCCCATTCCTCAAGTACGCAAAAGATAAGTCTACCGGCGAGCCAGATATGTCTAGACCTCCTAGTATGCGCGCCAAGGTTCCCAACTACGATGGAAGATGGAATGTTGAGATCTACGATACTGAAAATAAGTTGATCTTCCCATGCGACAATGACAATCTTACTCCAATGGATTTTGTACCAAAGAAGAGTAATGTAGCATGTGTTCTACAATGTGGTGGACTTTGGTTTGGCGGAAAGGGATGGGGAGTTACATGGAGATTGAACCAATGTGTAGTTAAGCCTCATATTCAAGAATCTGTATTTGGAAGGTGTCATATTGAGTTGTCTAGCGACGACAAGGAAACAATCGAAAATCAACCAATAGCAGAAAATGTAAACGATAGCGAAGATGAAGATGGTCCATCTATTCCAGCATCTTCAACGGTTGTTGAAGACAGTGATGATGACGAAGAACCCGAGCCAGTGGTTGAGACAGTTGTCGAGCCCGAACCAGAGCCAGTCGTCGAGCCAGAGCCTCAACCAGTCAAGAAGAAGGTAGTCAAGAAGGTAATCAGGAAGAAGGTCGCATCAACCGAATAAAACACGAAATCCAAATAAAATATCAATAAAACAAAATCCAAATAAAATATCAATAAAACAAAATCCAAATAAAACATCAATAAAAACACGAAATCCAATAAAACATCAATAAAAACAAAATCAATGTAAACTTGATTTTTTGTTTAGCAACTTATTACAAATAACTTGCTAAAATGATTGTTGACGCGACGTCAACTGAATTACGTAGTCTGAATAAATATCCTATTTCAAAACCACATGACGATAATAATATTGTAACATATATCGTATACAATATTATTTTGGTCGTGTGTAAATCTTACATGATTAGATCAAGTGTCATATATACATCACATCTAGATGATACGTCATATATATTTTTTACGTTTATCTGTGAAATCCCCGAACCAACAAATCTAATAATTTGCGTTTTCATAAATTTAAGTTTATTTGTGTAAATCTTCAACTCAATATTATGGATCTTTATCATAACTTCATCTTTACCCCATATTTCAGAAATTTTCAACGTCTTCGATATATGCAAATTGTTAGATTCATCCAAACGCATATCATCTTCTAATATTGGATTGCATTTCACATAAATATCATTTCCACAATTGTCATATACTAGTTCGTTATGCCATAACGGTATCACATATGTTCCATTGTTTATCGTTAACCTATATAAATTGTCTTCTAATAAATCATGAATCGTTGGATTTAAAATGATTACTTCGTCATGTTTGGTCTTATCTGAAATTACACGTTCTACGATCTCTATCAATTCATCTCCAAATTGTAAAATTTCTTGATTCTTTTTTATGAGGTTATATATTTTTATTAACATGTCCTTGTCAATCGAATTTAATAAATCGACAGTCTTGTTCTCACATAAGTGATTTATTTTTTGGATAATAATATGTAATATTTGACTATCGCGGTCTATTGGTATTATATTTTGTATAAATGACATTAACATATCTGAATATGTCATATTCCAATTTATGCTGTCGGTGTTGTTAACATTTGAATACTTTTGTAAATATTGATACGCTTCGTTAATATTTTGAAATTCTTCATTGGCGTTAGGTGACGTGTTCTTATCTGGATGATATTTTAATGCTGATGTTCGGTAATGTGACTTTAATTTATCTGTTGATAATGGTTCATTTGTATCAATATGTAATAGTTTGCATGCTTTTGGGTAATTCATCATAATTATATATTTTGAGTATTATATAAAACATGATATTCTCTAAATGGTATATTGGTCTGTAGTTATTATTGAAATACTTGAAAAATGTATACGACTTAATTAGAATATCAGATGCGTCGTTGCGATTTAATCTGTTGTCGCTTGTGAAGTAGTATAAAGTATACCATATACACTCGTTAATGTCAATGTTATATGTTAATAATTCATATAAAGCATCTCGAAACGCGGTAAATGGAATTTCTTCAATGTGTTCTATCTTATCAATTATATTGTTACATACACGATTAAATAATTCCTCTGGTAACGATTTGATATCATCTACGTACATAAATGATCGAAGTTCTTTTATATTTGTTATGCCATATAATTCGATTGAATCGAGTATTTTTTTTGCGTTTGATATGTTATTGGTTACATTTAACTTGTGCTTTGTTGTTTCATTTACTATCTCTAACACTTTCATATATGCGTCGCGAGTCGGACGTTTTATACCCATTTTATAACACGAATTTAATACTTTGTGAGGAATAAAACTGATATGTTCAGAAACAATAATAAATTTAATGGCAATTATCGACTGATCGGTATTGTATTGTTGCATATAACTGTAAAATATTTCTAGAAGTTCCGAATTGATCGTATGAAAGTTCTTACATACAATAATACCCACCTTGTTCTCCTTAACTGATATAATGTCTACTATTTGAAAAAATAGTTCATGCCACATTGATTTAGCATTACATCCCAATAGAGACATATCTATTTCATAATGTATGTCACTTATATGATAGATATACTGCTGTTTCTCAGTACTTGCTGTGATGCGCTTGTCGTACTTTAATTCTGATTGACTATATTTTTTTATAATACGGAGAACTTGGGTATATTTTCCGATACCACTTGGTCCATATACTAGCAAATTCGGAAGTTTAGTTATAGATGATGATAATTTATTTATACGGTCGTCTAATTCTGGATGAATATTGAACTTATCGCATGACTTAATGTATTCTTCATATAAGGTTTCGTAATATTTCATCTACTATCTGGGTATATAACAAATGTTGTTTTTAAACGAATTTAGTTTGTTATTTACCGACTAGGTTATCCTTTTCTAATTGTGTGAATTGGGAGGATTTTGATACTTGCAATATCGATAATGTAGATATAATCACCGACAATATAATTGTTCCAATTACGAATTTACTTGTTATTGGACCATTCATTTGCAAACTGTAGAATTGATATGACAATAATCCTATACTTATTAATACCATCAAAATAATTGTGTTGCGTTTTATTGAATCATACAATGACTGGTATTTAGGTGGCAATATAACTGGCGTGCCTCTTACATTTGTATGCTTTTGTTGAACGCTTACTAACGTAATTAGTAATAATAATAATGCTATTGACATTAAAAGAGAACTACCGATTGTGCCGTATAATAACATCATGCTACCGGTCCCTATCATATTGTTGTCATCTATCAATATTTCCTTCCCTATAAATAATGTAAATCCAATTTGAAGTATTGTTAAACATGTTAATGCGATTATTTCCGCATTCGGGTTATATATAAACCAAAAACATGCTATGTATAATATACCAAATAATACATAATTAGCACGTGTTATATATTTTTCCATTATATATCATGCAATATTATATTACAACGTATGTAATTTCATACATTGTAATATTAGTCATATGTCTAAAGAGCACCCAACATTTTATCTTTTACCTTTTTCTTTTCGTATCAGGAAGATATTTTAGTCGTTTTGTTTTTATTTCTTGGATTTCTTGTCGTTCTTTGTCAGTTAGGGGGGTCTGATCAGCAGGTCGCGTTAGGGTATATTTACGCGAACCCAATGGCAATTTACTTGCCCGTTTCCTTGCAGTTTCATACGCACTTCTTGGTTTACCGAAAATTGATTTAATTAACGACCAACCACCTTTTTTGGTTCGTGTTTTTCTCTTATTGTCTTTCCTTTTTGTATTGTTCTTCTTTCGAGTAAGGTTTTTCTTCTTACCGGCTTTTGTACCTTTACCACGACCTAGTGATTTAACTGGCATGATATACGTTATGTGTATACTTTATTTGTACGTTACATGTCACTTATCTTATACGTTTCTTTTAACCACGCTATCAATTCATCTTTATCACCCATTAAATATCCCCCTTTGAACTTCTTAATATTTAAAAATTTGGGTGTTTTCATCTGTGGAGTTTTATAATATACATACGCGCCAAATTTACCCTTTCTAACACTGATATCTGATGTAACCGTACGCAATACATTTTTTTCGGGTAACGTATCTTTGATTGGCTTCTCTAATATAGGCAGAACGTCATCCAGTATTATTTCGGATATATCTTTGTCTAAATCTTTAATCGATTCAGTCATATCGCCATATTGTAAATATATACCATATTTTCCATTCTTTATAATGACGGGCATATCCACATAATTACCTAGATGTCGCTCTTTTATTTCGACTAGATCATCTAATGTATACTGCCCGTTTTTTAATTTTTCCATATCTATTTTGATTGATTTCTTTACTGAAACATATTCGGGTTTATTGTCTTCATTTTGTCTCTGTATGACAGGTCCATATTTTTCAAATAATAGTACATTCTGTTCGTCTATACGATAGACTTGTTTGTGTATTTTACCAAGTGTATCAGTTAACAATTTGATCTCTTGAGAACAATCTCGACATATTGACGACCAATCATCCTCGGCATTCGCAATGTTGTCTAACATATCCTCCATACCTTTCGAATATTCATATGAAAATAATGAATTATAATGGGTCGCTAAAAACTCAATTGTTATTTGACCGATTGGTTGAATCGAAAGTTTATTTTTTTCATTCCCAAATGTTTTGGTTTCTTGTACGTCGGCTATAGTATTGTTTTTGAGAGTGAAATTGTTACAATCAATCGGGGTTCCTTCGATATCCATCCGTTTTACATATCCACGGTCTTGGATCGTGGAAACGATTGTAGAGAAGGTGGATGGTCTTCCTATTCCCATCTCTTCTAATTTATTAATTAAACTCGCTTCGGTGTAATGACTATGTTTATTTTTCATGTGCACGTTGCTTTCTATAATTGAATGCTTTACTGCCATTTTATCTTGCGTTTGGAAAAAATAATAGAGTCCATTTGCCTCGTTTTGTAACTCTGTATTCATTTTCTTCTCATTCACTATTTTCCACCCCATAAATAGCGGGATTTCATGCGTACATTTGTACTTTGTATTTTCTGGAGCGGATATTTCAATTGGAATTGATTTATATAATGCGTTTGACATGCAACTTTCAACCGTATTCTTCCATATTAAATTATACATGGAAACTAATCTAGGTTCATTCGATGAAATTGTCCTATTTATTAATTGCGTTACGCGTATTGCTTCATGGGGATTGTTTGCTTGTTTATTTTCTAATTCAGATAAGTTACCTACATATTTTTCATTTTCATATTCAGAATTTATAAATTTGTCGATCTCCTGTAAAAATGGTTTGGCATATTTTGTACTTTCGGTTCGCATATATGTAATATAACCATTCTGGTACAATTGTTGACATAATCTCATTGTCTCATTTGGGGAAATGTGTAAAATATTACTGGCTACTTGCAACAAATGTGAAGTATGAAATGGTTTAGGTGCGGATTTTGTCGTTTCTCGCGGATTTCCAATGCTTAATATGTGATCGTAACTAATCGATTCTTTTAAATGCATTAGTACATGTTCTCTTGAATTAAATTCAGTATCCAATTCAAACATCAACTCTCTATCGAAAAATGTTCCGATAGTTTTATAGTATGTTTCTACTGTGTCCTTATTCATTTTTTCCATATGATTGTCATATACTAATCGTAGTGCGGGGGTTTGACATCGACCTGCAGATAAAGAGTTTGAACTATTGTTATACAAATATTTCCACAACATTGGGGATACTTTATACCCAACAATTATATCCAATACTTGACGAGCATGTTGCGCCTTTACAAGTTTCATATTAATAATGATAGGGGATTTCATCGCACTAATTAACGCGGATTTAGTTACCTCATGGAATATAATGCGCGGGGTTTTATCGACTGGAAGATCGAATAGATCACATATATGCCATGCTATTGCTTCACCTTCGCGATCATCATCTGTAGCCAATATTATATTTTCTTTTGAGAACTTGGATATAGTACGTCTCATAAATGATATATGATCTTTCTTTTCAGTTAATTCTGTAAATTTGGGCTCAAATGTTGTCTTCGTATCTATCGCACGGAGACCATCTATACCTCGGAAATGACCCTTTGATGCTATGCAACAATACTTAACACCTAAATACGTCTCGATCTTGGAACACTTTGATGGAGATTCAACAATAATCAAATATTTGGCGGTGTCCAAATTATCGGATTCCTTTGACACATACTCCTTCTTGGTATATTTTTTAGAATATTTTTTAGACATGATGAGAACCTTGACACTATATATCAGTAAGACGCTAGTTTTATTATGTTTTTATAGAATATAAAGGTTCGATTATATTCTATACAATGAGATTTCTAAATGGATTATTTGAGTATGTTACCAAAACCGCATCTAAATATAGAATTGATGAATCACACGGACTAGGTCACAGTATGGCAGTTCTACATAATGCAAACAATATTTATAAATCCGAAGTGGTTCTGAATCCGTCACTTCAGAAACAAGAAAAGATTATATATGCATCTGCTATTTTACACGATATGTGCGATAAGAAATATATGAATGAAGAAACCGGACTTAGTGAAATTAAATCGTATTTAATAAATTACTTGCCATCAAAAGACATTGGGACATGCAACAACATTATTAAAAATATGTCCTATTCTACAGTTAAAATAAATGGGTTCCCAACATTGGATGAATATCAAAGTGCATATCATATTGTTCGTGAAGCCGACTTATTGGCAGCATATGATTTTGATAGATGTATGATTTATGGGATGATGAAAAACAATTCAACATTATGTGAATCCTTTCACGACGCGACCGAGTTATTTAATAATCGGGTATTCAAACATATGGAAGATGGGTTATTGACAACTAAATATTCTCAACAACAGCATGTTACACTATCGGTGATAGCCCATGCGCGTATCGATTCTTGGAAGGATATATTGAATAAGTAAATGGATTACAATGTCAAATATGCAATTAGGAAATTGATATAAACATTATGTTATATAAATATATGTAAACAATGACAACATATCAAGTTAAAGTAGACGATCGAAATTATACAAACACGAGTTTTTATGATTTAACAAACCATACAATTGTAGAAACAAATAATAACATACATCCATTAACGAATAAATTATTCGATGGTGATATTGTAGAATTTAATGAAAATGGAGTCAATAAAATGTCCGGCCTTGATAATAAAGTTCAATTGGAAGGTGTGTTACTATTAGAAGGAAATAAAACATTCGGAAGAACCCCCAATAACAAGCGATTGTATTATAAATGTATACCGGAAAACCGAAATTATCCCGTATTTTTAGTTCCCTATGATATCAAAGTTGGGTTTTCAAAACATCAACAAAATAAATACGTATTATTTAAATTTTCCAATTGGACGAGTAAACATCCAATTGGCGAATTGACCGAAACTATTGGTGATGTAAATAATTTGGAAGCATTTTATGAATATCAGTTACATTGTAGAAAATTACATACGTCAATCAAACAAATTACTAACAATACTGCCGTGTCATTAAAGAAAACTCCGGAAAACGAGTTTATTCAGCAAATAATTGCCAATACTAATTACCAGATTCAAGACCGAACCGATGAATTCGTATTTTCAATTGATCCCAATGGTAGCAAAGATTTTGATGATGCGTTTAGTATTGAAAAACAAGAAGATATATATAAAGTGTCGGTTTACATTGCAAATGTGTACGTATGGATGGAAGCATTGGATTTATGGGAGCACCTAACTGACCGTGTATCAACTATATACTTACCAGATAAGAAGAGACCTATGTTGCCCCTTGTTTTATCAGATTCGCTATGTAGTCTTCAAGAAAATGAACTTCGAATAGCATTGTCAATGGATATTTACTTCGATAAAGACGGTAATCAACTGAAAACTCGCGAAATAGAATATAATAATGTTGTTATAAAAACACGTAAGAATTTTGTATACGAGGAGAAAAAACTATTGAAAAATAATAATTATAAAGAAATGATGAATCTAACGAAAATAATAAATCCGTTGGTTCAAGACAGTCATGAATTAGTAGAATACTGGATGATCAGAATGAATACCGTTACTGGAGGTTCTATGGAGCGTAACAAATCGGGCATTTTTAGAAAGGCCATCTATAAAAATAATACGACAACCATTCTAGATCAATCATTTGACAAAGATACGACAAACTTCATTAAATCGTGGAATAATACGGATTGTAAATATGTGCGTTATGAGAATGATATTGTTCTTCGACATGATATGATGGATATTTCGAGTTACGTTCACATTACCAGTCCCATACGACGCATGGTAGATTTACTGAATCAGATTATTATTATGAAAACCGAACATCTGGTTAACACAATTAGTTTGAAGGCTGAATCTTTCCTAATGAAATGGTTAGGTGACATTGACACATTGAATGAACGCATGAAATCTATACGAAAAGTCCAAACAGATTGTCAGTTATTATTTCAATGCAATAATAATCGAGATTGGTTGGATGAATCCCACAAAGCGGTGTTATTCGGTAAAACGGAACGTAATGATGGAACATATTCATATATAGCCTATTTATCAACTATAAATGCCGTGACTAGAATAAGAACCGATCAAAATATCGACGATTTCACAGTTCACTCGTGTCGATTATTTACATTCAATGATGAAGAACATATTACAAATAAAATAAAATGTCAATTAACTGCATAATTGAAACGCCATAATTATGAACTGCATTCATCTTGTATAAAAATCAAAACGATAAGTATATTTAAAATGAATATAAATATAATGCTATGTATATAACTAAGATGTTTCTTTCGAACGTATCGATGTTTATGATGATGATGGCAGGGGCAGTTGCTGTAAATGCCACCCCTTTAGAGCGCTTCGAACACTGGGTTCGTAATTTTAGGCAGGAGTTCCATGATAATACCCATCGTGACCGCGTATTATCCAAGTGGATTAACAATGACAAATATATTGATGAAATGAACGCAAAGAATTTGACATTCACCTTGGGACATAACCAATTTTCAGGTATGGATTCTATTGAGTTTAGTCAACATTTGGGGTTTTCAAATACCAATGGAATCCTTGGTCGCAAATTTAATCCCGATGCTATTAAACATAAGGTTGATGAGACCAAATGTCTATATGATTGTGTTAAGCACCACAAAGATATGTCGGCATTGAAATCTGTAGAATGTGTAACCGGATGTTTGGATACTGACACTCTCAGTACTACTTCACTTCCCGATAGCATCGATTGGGTCAAGTTGGGTGCTGTAACTCCCGTCAAAAACCAAGGACAATGTGGATCATGTTGGAGTTTCTCTACTACAGGAGCACTTGAAGGTGCGTTTTACATTAAAACGGGCACACTTGATTCTTTTTCAGAACAACAACTTGTTGATTGTGACAATAGAAAGAATGGTGGAAAAGATATGGGATGTAACGGTGGTCTCATGGATAGCGCTTTCTCTTGGATCGAGAAGAATGGCGGTCTATGTGTGGAAGACGATTACAAATACGTTTCCGGAACAACAAAGGTTGGTGGAACATGCCAAACCACTTGTCAAGTCGTTCCCGGCAGTGAAGTCAAAAGTTTCGTTGACGTTACTCCTAATTCTGACGACGCTATGATGACCGCATTGACAAATCAACCGGTCTCAATTGCGATTCAAGCCGACCAAACTAGTTTCCAATTGTATAAGTCGGGTGTATATTCCGATTCATGTGGAACCGGACTAGATCATGGTGTCCTCACGGTTGGATACGGAACCATGTCTGGATCAGATTACTATAAGGTTAAGAACTCATGGGGAGAAACTTGGGGCGACGATGGGTACATTTATTTTGGACGAGGACCCGAATTCAATGACGGCAAGGGACAATGTGGTATGCTTATGCAAGCCAGTTACCCAGAACTATAAACTGTATATTTATAACACACAACAAAACGCAAAAATACCCATAAACAATAAAAAATACACACCCATAACCAATAAAAAATACACACACCCATAAACAATATACTCTTAATAATATACTATCTCATTACTGTAATGATATAGTATGAATGTCATTTCATATACGCAATAAAAAATACAATATGTATATTATTTATCCATTATTACCACCTTTTTTAAATATCATCTATGTCAACCTCGCTTGTTTTTTCCATTGTAAATGTTTCTGTCTTTTTAATATTATGTTTTAATTCTACCCCTTCATCGTCACTTTCACTTTCAACCTTGTTTGAAAATTCAACTTCATTAATATCATCACTCTTTATATAGGAATGACTTTCTTGCAGTTTTATAATATTATCCATCTTGATTGATGGATTGCTTTGAAGTTGTGTAACGTGACTACTGTCATACAATGTCAATATGTCACAATTTTTTACAGGATTTTCCCATCCACGTAATCCAATTAGCACAATCGCAGAAGATGTAATCAAATTATGTCGTTTTTGTCGTCCGCGAAATTTATTACGAATGTGTCCGATTAGTCGATTATTGTCGTTTGTGTATATTTCACACATGCCGTTTCCTAACATTTTGGTTACACACGCAACCATTTCTAACTCATCGTCGGGTAACCGTAATCTAGAGTCGCCCTTTCCTTGGTGCTTACGAGCAACGCCCTTTGTTTTAGTTCCACCGGTTAGATTCTTTACCATATTGTAATAGTTATTATATTAGAATATATGTATGGTTGGTTTACTTTTCAATTTTTTGTGTATATATCGTAAAAATAATGTGCTAATAATATATATATATACGATGAGTGGCAAGTCTAAACTAGATGAAATACAATTTTATTTGAATATATTAGAGTCTTCTGGTAAGAATATCGTAAATAGATATGTTGAAACTATACGAACCCGATTGTCTAAAAAAAATCTAACCGTGAAATTTGAAATTATTACAAACGATGCCTTTTACAATTCGACGCAAGGTGGAGATTCAGGGGATGTAACATTTCCATATGCATATTTTAAACATGCTTTTGACAGGACTGTTCCAAATGCTAAAATAATTACAACTCAGGTTGAATCGGATTTAGAACATGACGATGATGAAGACGATGATGAAGATGAAGACGATGAAGAAGACGATGAAGAAGACGATGATGAAGACGATGAAGAAGACGATGATGAAGACGATGATGAAGACGATGAAGATGATGATGACGAAAATGACGAAGAATCCGAAAATATTGAAGATAGCAATAAACCTACCATTATTGATAGCATGTTGAAATATGAACCATTAATGATTGATACTGTAGACAACTCACGTGAATCTATGAATAAAGATGTGTCAGTTAACTTAACAACCACTGGTGACGATACCGATAATGCCAAATATACTTTAAATATACCCACTAATTACACAGGCGTTATTTCTATTTTAGTTACCATTCCTTACCCAAAAGAGGACAACCCGTCTGTAATCGAAGGGGGGATTGCACAATTGAACCAATTTATTAATAATTATGAAGAAAATCAATAAAAAAGGGATTTATTTATTAGATTACATATTAAGGGATATTGTTTAATTTACTACTTGTGATTCTGTTTCGGTGTTTACTGGATCAGACTTCTTTACTGCCTTCTTTACACGGGGTTTCTTCTCGGAATCGGCCTTCTTTACTCGAGGCTTCTTTGCTGTTAGTTCCTTTGCTACTTCAACTGCCGCATTAATTTGTTCGCGAATTTCTTCAGGCGCTGAAGTTTCAGTTGTCTGTTCTATCATGGGCTCTTCAGACAACTCAATTGATAGGTTTCGAACGACAGGATCTGAAAGGTCAGATTGTGTTAATTCGGTAACACCAGTTTCCTTTGCCTTTCTTGGGGCGCGAGGTGTACGTTGCTTCTTTGGCTTGTTTTCATTCTTCTTGTCGCGTACCATTTTATTCATATTTTTCTTAGTTTCTTTCTTTCCATCCAAGAAACCTTGGACGAAACTGTCTTGCTCCTCAACTGGAGCAAACATTTGCAGTTTTTCCATATATTCATCCTTTGTAAATGAATCCGAATCCGACATTTGAGACATCATGAAATATCCAAACTGGATAAACTTTGATAACTTTTCAGAAAGAACAGGTGCTCTTGTCTTCTTTGCGACGGGGGATTGGGTAGGTGTGTTAACGGTTGACATTGTGTGATATAGTATATTATACGTATAGAGTTACTTATCTCATGGGATTGTTTCGTAATTCAATTTTATACGATAATCGTCTACATTTTCGTGTCGAAATGCAGTAATGAGAACGAGGATGTAGACATATATGAAACAAATAATATAAGGAAGAAGTCAATAAATAATGCGATGAATGCGATGAATGGTGTAGGTAGTGGTGTAGGTAGTGGTGTGTGTCGTTACAATGCGTTATTAAGTGTGGATGTTTCAAGTTATGTATGTGGATTGAATTGGGT
>Ga0209264_1000634_pt1 | contig 25147 bp, 21 predicted proteins | sample SaaInlV_DNA_150m_FD_184687 | JGI IMG/M metagenome (GOLD analysis project Ga0209264, IMG submission 184687) | Marine microbial communities from expanding oxygen minimum zones in the Saanich Inlet - SI075_LV_DNA_150m (SPAdes) (version 2) | ecosystem: Environmental > Aquatic > Marine > Unclassified... | reverse complement strand
TACTTTTCGGAAAAAAAAAAAAAAGTAAAAACCTCACATTAAGTATCTATTATATATATAATCTAATACTGTGGGTGCTTGGTTGATACGCTTATTCATGTTATTTTCGGTAGAAGACTCAAATAGTATGTAGCGAATTCTTTTTTTTTTACACATGCGTGTAATAAATATTTATTATAAATGATTTTTTTCATTATTTATAATAACAATTTCTTGTATTCTATATTTTTATTCTATATTTTTTACATAAATAGTCACTAAAATGGATGTGTTTTCCATACCCATTCTTAAAATATAAGGATGGTTGCCATATTAGCTTATTTGTATCAAATATATATTGATCGTTTGTATATAAATAGTCATTGTGAATATAAAAATTTTCTGGAAGCGAAGCTTCCACATTTTTACGAGTATCACACTTGTAAATAAAAGGAACTAACAATTTCAATTGGTGATGTTCCATAATTGCTAATCGATTTAGTAATGAAACATTCATTATATATATATGTATATTCAATATTATTTAATATGTTTTAGCTATATAATTTTATTGCGTTCATATAATAGTTCCATTTCCAGCGTGAAACTGAAATCCATTTTATTTAAATCTATAATTTCTCCGAATTTATCCAATAAACGAATATGTACTTTTTTCATATTCACTGGTCCATTGAACCGTCGCGTTTTTATTAAACTATTCCCGTCATTATCATCTACAACAAGATTCAACTTTCCATTAACCATTGGTATTTTCGCCAACACGTTTTCATCCATTGTTGAATCTTCAAAAAAAATAATGTTGGATTCGTTCTTATTATATTGGTAATCATTCAAACAAAAATAAATGTATCTATCGCCTCCAGCATCAAATATTCCTTCACTCTGTATTGCCTCGCTAATTTCCAAATATTTGCCCAATCTAAAACCAAGTATCCAACCCATTGTATTCATAATATTATCATCATCATCATCAGTAAGATAGAGTGAGAATTGTATAGGGGTATCACCTATATCATGAGTGTTTACCAATTCAAAAACAGTTTTGAAATTATATTCGTTAATCGAAAATTTTATATAGCGAAGTTCATCTGTTCTTTGCGATTCATAAAAATATTCAGTATTCAAATAATGAGCTATCGAGTCACAATCGTAATTTCCATCAGGAATCACAATTACAAACGCACTACATTTACCCCCTATCTTTACCTCCATTTTAAACTTACTATTATGCTTCACATGTGAAAATAAATACCACGAGTTAGGCACCTCAATAGAAGCCAGACGCAATGCTACGATATTTTTTACTTCCGACGGAAAATGATATTGAAAATCGCATGGATTGGTCGTATAGTATTTCGTTCGAAAACAACTATTCATATGAAGATTCTTCGTCACAGTAACCCTTTTTATCGAATTTAAACTACTTGATACTACCGGATTATTAAATGTATTTGTATAATGTGTGTCATCCTGTGTTTCATCACTTATTATAGGTCTATGATGAGGCGACTTTGATGACTCTTGCTGTTGCTCTAATGCTTTATATAAAATATCATTTTTGTCCTCTTTGAATATTTTATGAATCAGTAATTCATTATTTTCCTCCTTCTCGAAATTCGGAATCATTCGTATTTTACTTAGAAAATAGGCATCATCACTCGGATTAGGAAAATAAGACGCGTTTAGTAGCAATTTTTTAGATCGTACATCATGAAGACAATCAACTATTTTATAGGCTCTATTGTAAAAATCGAAAATAGTCGGATCCAATTGAGAATTATGCGGATGTAATGTAAGAACTGTCTCTTTACATTTTAACAAGTCCGTCTTTTTATAATTATATTCTAACTTGAATAGATGTAATATCTCATCTATATCGTAGTTATATATATTCATATCCGATTCATCCATATTATATAATAATAAACAATATTATTATTATATAATTGTTACGGTATATTACTGAAAATGTATGTCGCCTATTAAATATCTAAACTTAATAATCGTATCCTTGACATCTCGATTCGGATTCTTAAAAATGATGCTCACTTTTAACACGTGATAAATCGGATTTCCGTCTGGATCCTTACCGGAAGGCAGGGCACCTTGTGATAACAATAGCTTCTTCACTTCATTCCAATGTAGTGCAGTTAGTACTGAACACGAATTAATATCACATATGGAATCAATACACGCCAATTCGCGTTCTAATTCCATTCTACATGTTAAATCGAAACATTCTCTGGGTACTTCAAGGTCCTCTTCTAAATGACCGAAAATTGTATTTAATAGATTGAATCTCATATTATTGACTGTTCTCTCTTGTGGACTAAAAGAAATGAATTTCCTCATATCATTATCCTGTTCTGATCTACACAAATTGCAATCTAAGTTGAATACTTCTCCATCTAAAGCATAGAATATCCGTCTAAATATCATAGCTGAAATCGGTATATCGTCCAATTCAACTACATGAGCTGTCTCTTTTAATTCAATAGGGGACAATACATGACCTAATGCTGCTACATCGATTACTTTGGTATAGTCACTATAGCAGTTACTGTTATCTTTGGACATAAGTACTTGTATTATAAATACATTTAATATTAGTTCTTTTTCTCCAGTACATGTTCGTTTAACTGGGTCTTAATTTTATCAAATGTCATATTTTCACAGCGAATTAATTGTTGAATATATTGAAGCGTATCATCATCATAATTAACACCTTTGTCCGGTCTGCCAATAATTAGATTATATACTTCAAATTCGGGTTTCAGTTTAATCATCTTGGTTCTAAATACTATTGTACCTACGTCATTTCGTTTGCCATACAATTTTTTCTCTAAATCGGTTACATCATTGTGCTCGAGAATAATCGCTTCTGCCATTGTAATTACATCTCGGTAAAATGCTATATCTTTAAATATGACATGGGTTGGATTATTGAAATAATATATTTTGTAGTATTTGTCATACATTCTTTCTAACTGTTCTTTAATAATTGAAATAATAAATCGATTCTCCATGACTGCTGCCCATTGTTGACTTATTATAGGAAATAATATCGTCGCCATGATTTTCATTTTTATTTTATATAATTCTGGCGGCTCAGATGTATTATCCGTATTTTTACTTGCTATATGATTGTTTTTTTTTCCTGTTAAATTATTGGACCGATAATTCGATTTTCCGGATAATGAAAAATTGCTACCACAATACATAGTTATTCTATAACAATATTAAATAACCGGACATTCGCAATAAATGTGCGATTTATTAACCTTGAAGAACCTATTAGAGTATCAAGGGAGGTTTTATAATCGTATAATAAAAATTTAATTTAAATATTTTTATTATAATTATTTGTAAATTATGAGAATATCACAATATATGTAATTAAGCCTTAAGTTCAAATTCAAAAATAGCATCATACTCAATAGTAATTGGATGAGTAGAAGAATTTGTTTGTCCAGCTTTAGATGTAATTTTATACAATGATTGAATTGTATCACCCGTCTCAAGAGGAACTTCAGTAGGAGAGTCTAACGTTTCATTAAGCATAGCTACTTGAATGGCATTGAGGCCAGTTTGGTTGGAGCTTGCGCTACCCATAGTGAGTACTGCAGAGTTACCCATACCACCCAAAGCTAATCCTCCACCTGCAGCAGATGTAAGTATATCGCCTTTAACAAAAAGTGAATTTACATCTCTACTATAATTAGAATTAAACAATCCGAAGGCACTACCTATAGTGTAGTCGTAGTTTACACTGGGTTTTCCAGCCGCTGAGGCTGCGGTGAAGGTAATTTTATCACCATTTCTAAAACCAGAACCAATTGCTACTACTGCCATAGATGAGAGCGACCCGGCGACAAAAGTCATATTGAATTCGGCGCCTATCCCGTCACCATCGGTCGTCCAGTCACCCGCCGTGCTACCCTTAACAATGTTGACAGTAACCCCAGCATTAGTGGTGCCGCTAATGCCTGTATTGTGATTTGATACCGTGTGCAACGGAATACCTCCAGATTGCATCAACATTTGGGCAGTGACCTTGAATTCTATTTCAGTTGAAGTAGTACCTAAAGTAGTGGCGGGAACAATAACAGTATCTCCAACACGATATCCGGAACCATGCTTTGTAAATTTAACCTGAGAAATATTACTGGAATTTGGACCATTAAGAACAACCTCAATTTCGGCACCTTTTCCATGATGAGATGAATTGAGAGTAATTGCTGTGTAAGTACCGTCCGAATTATCACTACCGGTTGAAGACACAAATAACTCACCATTACCAGAACCTTGAAGTGCGGTCAATAATTCACCTCCGGTTCCTAACTGGATAGCGCCAGCAGCGCTAATCATTGCTGCGGTTAAAGTTATTGTAATTGCAGCTGAGTCGGTTCCCATCTTTCCCGAAGGAATTCTAACTAATTGACCTACCTTATAATTAGATCCGCCACCGGTAAGACTAACGGCGGTAATGGTAGAATTAGTAGCTCCAGTGCATGTGATTGATGCAATAATAGCTCCCGAACCTTGTAGTGTTTGAAGAGCGACATTACTATACGTTTCATTAGCTGGTACGGTGACAAGCGCACCATTTTTCACGGCATTCTTAATTGCGGTCAATAATTCACCTCCGGTTCCTACCTGGAGTGCATTACCATTAAGCATGGCAGCGGTGACTGTGAATTTGACGGAAGTGGCGACTACATTTGTCCATAGCCCATAGAACATGCTGGTGGTGGTGGTTGGTTTGGTGAGAGTAACAACATCACCCTCAGTGTATACACTGCCACCACTGGCCGCAGCGCTTATGATCACACTATTAATGGTATCACTGGTTGAACCAGGCGCTTTGAGAAGTAAAGTAACCGGAGTACCTAACACGTTAGTGTTATTGCTTGCTTGTGCATTTGCTGCTGTTTGGTGAGTGGTAGAAATCGCCCCACTTGTTATATCGTTGGCGGAAGTTCCGTAACTGGCAAGGGCGGTCCCGGCGTTGCCTGGTAGACCAATATATCGTGCTTGGAATGCGGACAATAATCCGGCATTATTTTTAAATCTTCCTCCAATAAGCATAGCACCAGTAACTGTGAATTCTATTATTGGAGAAGCAGTGCCCAGCTTTCCAGCCGCAATTTTAATTACATCATCTATCGCGTAACCACTACCTGCGGTGGTAACAGTTACAGACTCGATGGTACTATTTGTAACACCTTGTACATCTACTTCAAACACAACTCCTGTTCCTGCTCCTGCTGCCCACACGTTAGAGCTATTGAGTGTTTTTGATGTTACGTCTGTCCCGTGTGTAAGGGTATATTTACCGCGCACTAAAGCTTGAGCAACAAAATTACTATTTGTCAGGTTGAAATAGATAAAATCATCATCGACACCCGATGTCTGTTTTGTAGCCCATGAACCAGAAGTAGTAGTAGTAGTAGTACCATTAACGGTAGTAATAATAGCTGCCTCAGCAACGGTGACAGCAGCTATGCCAATAGTATCACCAATTTTGTAACCTACACCGGGATCTACGACCACAATAGAGTCGATGGTGGTGGCGACAGTGGCGTTTGGAAAGACCTTGACTGTTAGACCAACACCAGTACTTACTTGAGCATTACTTACTGAATCAGCAGTCATCTGTGCTGTTGTAGGGTTACTGGTAACAACAGCAACCTCAGTTCCTGGTACTGATGCGGGTGCTCCTGAAGCAATACCACCGACGATGGTTCCGGCAAATAGAGCGGCAGATTTAAGAACAGTGCGTTTTTGATTGATGTCCAACTTCATTTGGTCCAACACATATTTATTGCTCGTGTTGTTTGTTGTATTTTGTCTAAAAGCGCCTTGCTTTTCTTTCGTCATGCGCATAATGGTGGAGTTATTGGCAATTTCTACAGTAACTTCTTTGCTGACACCGCTGGAGGATACACCGGTGGTTGTAAGCATAACAGCAGTATTTACTTGACTGGCGGTGGGTGCAGGTGTAACAGTAGTGTTATATTTAAGTGCGAAACGTTCAGATTTTTCCAACATAAGAGCATTTACAGTTTCTGTCGCTGCCACGCCACTGGTGTTTTGTTCAATCTTATAGTTTAAGTTATCACATGCGTCAACATATTTAGTTGCCAATTGTAATTGATTATTGAACAAATCAGCAGAATGTTCAGAACCGAATATTTCTTTTGAAAGTTGACCTAAAAATGCGGTATTTGGTCGTGTATTAAGACCGAGACTGCTGGCTCGCCCAACAGTGTCAGCCGCCATTATTCCTTTAGAGAGCACGGTAAGATTTGTTGGAGTATCCGCAGAAGCAGTAATACTGGAAGGGGCATTGGTGGATCCAGACAAGTGACTTGTTTTAAATTTTAAAACCCTTTGAATCTCACCCAATTTAATGTTTCCTGCGTTAGCAGTAGGTACAATTGGTACGCTGGTAGCAGGTAAAGGTACTTTAGCACCGCTAAATTCTGCTAATACGTCAAGTCCGTCTGTGCCATTTAAGCTGCTTAGATAGATAGTAGCCATTATACTATTGCCATATAATTTAATAAATTCATAAAAATTTATTAAATTGTTTTATCTAAAATATATAAAAAATATATAAAAATATATTTATTAGTTTTATCTAAAATAGATTGTTTAATAATAATATTAATAACATTTATGCTATAAGTGCAAATTCAAATATTGAATTATATATCATACTTATATTGCTTCCACTTGCGTCTTTTTGTCCAGTATGAGAATTAATTTGATATTTAATTTGAATTATATCATTAATTTCAAGAGGAACTTCGGTACTTTCATGTAAAGTTCCATTAAGAATTGCCATTTGAACAGAGTTAATAGTATTTGAACCAGTGACAGTGAGAGTAGATAGAGCATTAGCGCCACCGATACCACCTAAAGAACCTCCTGGTCCTGCAATGGAAGTAATAATGTCTTCTGGAACAAAATTAGTAGTTATTCCGTTTGTTATGGTGAATGTAATTTGATTACTACCAGCCCCCAAAGCGTTTGCTCCAATTGTAATTGTATCGCCAATTTTATATCCAGATCCTGAGTTTGTTGCACTAAATGAAGAAATAGAGCTTGCACTGTTACCTCCGACCAAAATACTGAATGTTGCTCCAGATCCTAAACCATTTGTACTGGTTACGCCTGATGAATACGCGCTACCGTTTGCAATAAGTGTTGTACCGTCGCCAGTAGCGTTTTGTACAGAGGCAAGTAATGCCTGAGAAACGAGTGAAATACCACCAGATGCAAGCAACATTCTATCAGTTATTTGAAATGATAATGCGGTCGAAGTATTACCTAAGGTTCCTGCTGGTATAGTCACTGTATCATTTGCACGATATCCAGAACCATTATTAGTAAAAGTAATACTGGAAATACTTGATGCGACAGTACCGGTAACAACAACGGATAGTTTTGAATTTTTTCCTGGAAGATGTATTGACGTGGAAGGAATATTAGTATAATCACCTGCTACTAATGTCAGTATCCCACCCCCGACGGTTTTAAACTCAGCTACCATATCAGCGTGAGATTGTAAAGCGGAACCGTTAATCATATTACTGGTTAGAGTAATAGTAATAGCGAATGATCCGGTTCCCAATGATCCGGCAGGGATTGTAACAGTGTCGCCTATAGCATAACCGGAACCGGGTGTAATAACATTCACAGTTGTAATATTGGCGTTGGATCTATTAGTTGCAACAATACGAAATTCTGCTCCGGTTCCATTACCTGTTGTGGTAGTGAGACTAATATTAGTATAGGTATTTGGTACAAGTTCTGCTCCACCTGCGGAACTTTGTATAGCAGCTAAAGTGTCTGGGTGAGTACTCATGAAACTGCCATCAGATTCTTTTATTATACTGGTAATCGTAGTGTTGTCTGCTCCGATTTCTACAGTAACCGGTTTTGAAACGCCAGAAACAGAACCTTTAAACATGACTGCTCTATGTATACCTGCGTCCGCATTGGTTCCGTATTCATATCCGATTCTATAATCTAAGGCGAATCGCTCACTTTTTTCCAACATAAGAGCATTTACTATTTCTACTGATGCATTAGTGCCGGTCATGTCTCTAATAGTATTGTTTAATGATGAACATGACTCTACATATCTTTGAGACAGAGTGAGTTGATTATTAAATAAGTCGCCAGCGAGTTTAGAACCAAATACTTCTTTTGCAAGTTGCCCCAAGAAATTTTGGTTTGCCGCTGTATTAAAGCCGAGTGATTGATTCACTCCAATACAGTTCGATGGCGTCATTACAGTCTTAGGGAAGCCAGTAATATTAGATGTAAGACTATCTATAATATTTATTGGTGTATTGGCTGTTCCGTTAGCCGGGTTAGTTTTAAATTTTAATGCTGCTGCGAGGGAGGACCTGAGAATATTGCCTGCGTTTGAAGTAGGTACCTTTGGAACACTTGTAGTCGGCAATGGTGTTTTAGCACCAGAGAATGTAGCTTGAATCATAGAATTATCAGTTGCATCTAATGTGCTTAAAAATATAGTTGCCATTATACATAACCCGTAGTTTTTAAATTACATAAATTTATATGCCTAAATAGGCTATATTTATATAGAACATAAATATAGCCTTATATATGTGTAAATAGACATTTGATAATGTCATATAATATGATTCTTAATACGTAAGTGTATTTTTAACGTATTCTGGCAATGATTTCTGCTAACAAATCGGGTACAAAAATGTGATTTTCTGGGTAACCGTGAATTCTGATATATTCTTTAATTTCTGGACGAATATCGGCAGTAACATCTAATTCTGTAGTTGCTTCCAAAACGGGTCTTAATTGTGAATGTTGTAATAGTTGGATTTTACTCTCTAATAGTTTTATTTTGGTTATAGCGTCACCTAACTTATTTCTACTATTTTGTGCGCCCTGTATTGCGTTACCATAAAATATACGATTATGTTCATATAATTCATCATTTTTGGGGTCACCTGATGAATAAATATTATAATCATTATGACCTTCGCCTGGTATAATTTTCGTTTTATATAATTTTTCAATAACTTTCTGATAATTATCGGAATGTAATAGCACGTTCAGCTCGTCTTCATCATTGGAATAAAATGCCTGTAAAATCTTATCCAGGTCCTCACCGATAGTGTCATATAGATGCTGGAAGTTATCAATAGTAATACCATCATTGGTAGGGTTATGGTTATGATTATCGCTACCACTATGACTATGAGAATCAGTGTCAGAATGAGAATACGAATTAGTGTCAGAATGAGAATACGAATTAGTGTCAGAATGAGAATACGAATTAGTGTCAGAATGAGAATACGAATTAGTGTCAGAATGAGAATGACTATGAGAATCAGTGTCAGAATGAGAATCAGTGTCAGAATGAGAATATGAATCAGTGTCAGAATGACTATGACTATGACTATGAGAATATGAATCAGTGTCAGAATGAGAATATGAATCAGTGTCAGAATGACTATGAGTATTGTTATTTGGTAGATGAATGTGTGAATTATTTTTAATCAGTGACACTAAAATATCATTTAATTGGTCAACAGCATGAGTCATTTTATCAAAATTATTGGAATGGTCACTATTGTCATTATAGCTTTTGGCGAATGTATTATTATTGTGGTCATGATTATTGGAATTATTGTTATTGTCATTATAGCTTTGTGTGAATGTATTATTATCGCGATGATTATAGTCGTTGTTATTATGGTGGGCATAATTATTGGAATGACTCATTCTATTATAACTTGATGGGTATTTATTTATGTAAGTATGATGATTTGGATGATTTGGATGACTTGGATGATTTGGATTATGATTATGATTAGAATCATTCATATAACTGGAATTGTTATGGTGACGATTATGATTAGAATCATATTTATCACTATAATTAGTGCAACTATAACAATTATCGGATTCATTTCGACCAGATAAGTGCTGTGATCTATGATAAGGTATATTTGCGTGTGTTGTAGGTGATGATATACGTTGTTTATTATGAAAAAACCCAAGTTGTCTATTAATGGGAGGTATATCGGTATAATTAATACTATTTTTACGCATGTTAGAGCCGCGTGATTGTATCTGTTTATTACTACAATTACAGTTTCTATTATTACAACAACGACTGTTGTTTGAATAATTATAAACTAACTTCATAATATATAATATATTATGATATAATATATTATAATTTTTGATATATAATTGTATTTTTATTTTTTGTTATAACGTCTTGCCACTTGTTGTTCTTTTTGTAATATCATGACATGCATTCTGGCGTTAATTCCGCATCCTAATTTTATTTTAGGAGCCAACTCATCTTTTTCATAACGAATGTAAGGTAATAAATCTGGATCTATTTTTTTATGTCTTGGAAAAACGGAGAATGATTTCATTTGCGTCTTTGATGCGCCTATACATGAGCTATCCATATTTGTAGAACAACGCGTATCACTATTTGTCTCATATTTTGAGAAATTATATTGTGTGGGATATATTACTTCATAATCAGCGCAGCGACAATTACCGAACGGTACGTCGCACATTTTAATTTCCGGTGCTTCATTAATGGTGTCACATTCTCCGAGTTTAATTTTTGCAGGGAACTGGAATTGCTGTCCCATGTTTACTTTAAATACGTGTCCATGTTCATATAACGTAGGATTGTCACTGACAGTTGTATCAGCGGTTTGCTCAAAGGGTCCATCCTTATAATAAGAACAATTTTTAGCGTACATAATAAGTTCATCGCTATATACATGACTTTTAAGTCCATCGACGATTCGTTCGGGAATTTGCGAGCTATGTTGAATACAAAACCCATATTTATTATCGCACGGACTATCTTGTAATCCGTTACAACAATTATTGCGTTTTAAATCATATGTTTGAAATATTTTTACTAAATCCATAAATGTAGAATAATCTTTAAAATTTGTGAATTCAAGCGTGTTGTAATTTATTTTGAAATTTATATCTTTTTTATTGAAACATTTATTGTGTGCGTATTTCATCATTTCGGTGGACGCGCGTTTTTTACTCAATTCAGAGCTATTCATTATTTCTTTATTTGTAAATTGTCGAAACTTTCTCCCCATTACATAATGTTTATATTTTTTAAATCCCAAAACTTAACACACTTAAAAATAAAATATTACTATAGATTATAATGCAGATCTTTGTTAAGACTCTGACCGGTAAAACAATTACGCTTGAGGTTGAAGCGAGTGACACTATAGACAATGTGAAACAAAAGATACAAGACAAGGAGGGTATTCCACCTGAATGATTGGGTGAAAAAGTCAGTGAGGCAATGCACTGGCTAGTTGTATAATATATACGGCGACATGACTGGTAGCGGGGATCCCCTAAAAATTTTACTACCACTTTACATAGGAAACTCTGTAAAGGACCACAGGTAATGCCTGTTCTCTGGTAACAAGGTAAAATATAGCGAACAATGTTTAAAAATGGGCAATCCGCAGATGACCTCCTAAGTGCGTTATGATTAGTATATGGAGGCGCTTCAACGATCGCTAAGTCATGGGGTGGAGAAGATTAATCATCTTCGATGAAATCTTAAGGTACGATCTAATCTTATGTGAAAGCATAAGCAGTCTCGTTTGGATCAACAGAGACTAATTTTTGCAGGGAAGCAATTAGAAGACGGACGTACTTTGTCCGATTATAACATCAATTCTGGGTGTTTGTGTGTGTGAACCACATGCAAGTCGTTATTTTAACGGCGACACGCATCAATTGCGGGAACGGCTCTATAATGGTTCTATTCTACTACCTATATATAGGAAACTATATATAGTACCTCAGGTAATGACTCGGGGAATAGTAACAACGAATAGAATATAGCTCAATCCGCATCTGCTACCTAAGGTGTCATGGGATACGATACTATGGTAAGTAGTTCAGAGACTTAAAGTGTGTGGGGGTGAGGTCTGTCCAAGACCGATGAACCCTTAAGGTATAGTCCATTGTAGTGGGATAGTAAACCGCTGCATATTTCGAGCCAGAAAGAGTCAACGATCCATCTAGTGTTACGATTAAGAGGTGGCGATTAAATAATAATTATATAATAAAATAACATAAATGTTTTTATTTATTATATAAAAGATAGAAATGAGCTATAATATAATAGATATTCTTTTTGTGACAATATCTATTATATTTGGTAGTATAATGGTATATGTAAGTTATATGACATTTTGTGTTGATTCTGATGATGAAGATATATTTGAAGAAGAATACAATATATATAACCCTTTACTTACCTGAAAAATGTTTTTCACTATACGAACCTCCAGCCAATTGCGGTCCACTGAAAATTTATTAAAAGGATGCAAGTATTGAGAATTAGATTGAGGCTTAATAATTGTATAATGAAAAAATAGCATAAATATGTTTTATTATATATTAACAATAACATGGAGCCCTCCGCGTTTAGAATAAAAGAGATGAATGGTGAACTGCTACCTGAGCCTCTTTTGATTGAAGATAAGCGCCGTTTTGTGCTTTTTCCTATCAAGCAGACTGAGATTTGGGAGATGTACAAGAAAGCCGAATCTTCATTTTGGACTGCTGAAGAGATTGATCTTTGGGAAGATCATAGAGACTGGAATGATAAGCTGACTAATAATGAGCGCCACTTCATTTCTCATGTGTTGGCCTTTTTTGCCGCTTCAGATGGCATTGTTAATGAGAACCTTGCACAAAACTTCTCGAGCGAGGTTCAATCAGCAGAAGCTCGTTGTTTTTATGGTTTCCAGATTGCGATTGAAAATATTCATTCTGAAGTGTATTCTCTGTTGATTGATACGTATGTGAAAGACCTCGACCAGAAAACCCATCTATTGAATGCTATCGAAACTGTTCCTTGCGTGGCAAAGAAAGCTGAATGGGCTTTGACATGGTGCTCTCGCGACTTGGCATCATTTGCGGAGCGCTTGGTAGCTTTTGCAGCGGTTGAAGGTATTTTCTTTAGTGGTTCTTTCTGTGCTATATTCTGGTTGAAGAAGCGTGGCTTGATGCCTGGTCTTGCGTTTTCTAATGAACTCATCTCCCGCGATGAAGGTATGCACTGTGATTTCGCGTGCTTGCTTTACAACAAGCTTGTGAATCGCTTACCACAGTCACGTGTTGCAGAGATCATCGCGGATGCGGTAAAGATTGAGTGTGAATTTGTTAGTGAAGCTTTGTCGGTGAACTTGATCGGTATGAACTCGAATATGATGCAAGAGTACATTAAGTTTTGCGCGGATAGGCTTATGGTGGCACTGGGTTACGATAAGATTTATTTTGTTGCGAACCCTTTTGACTGGATGGATATGATATCACTTCAAGGCAAGACAAATTTTTTTGAGAAGAGGGTGTCAGAGTATAGTAAAAGTGGTGTAGGTGTAGATGCTGATCAGCAAACCATTACCTTTGATGAGGACTTTTAAAAATTATATCATAAATAAAATATAAATATGTGATATTTATATTTTATAAAAATTATTTGTATAATATTTTATACTTTGGTCCATAGGTCGTCGACCAGTCCATATTTTAGACAGGTGTCAGCGTCCCACCACAAATCGTGCTTTAGAATTTCATTGAGTTCTTTCTTGGGTATATTAGAGTGTTCTTTGTAGATGGTTCTAATTTGTTCCATGAGGCGTTTATTATTGGCAAAGTCGTCTTCCAATTCGCACATTTTACCCCATGATCCAGCGGATAATTGATGAACCAGCATATATGAATTGGGTCGCATGAATCGTTGTTTTCCGACAACACTCATCAAGGTTCCAGCGGACGCGGAAGCACCATCAATAATGGTGATTACATCAACTTGACAAGCTAAGATAACATCAATCGCAGTAAACGCGGCAAAGACCGACCCGCCAAAAGAACTGATATGTAAATAGATAGGAATTGGGTCAATGCACAAGGTATTCGCCAGAGCCATATTGTCTTGTTCTACTTCACGGATAAGCGTGGTTAGAGCGAATATGGAATTGCGAGTGACTTCGGAGTAAAAATAAATGTGATTATTCACCTTTGTTATTTTTTGATTATCTTTGTCAATAGCGCATGTTTTAACTTTTTTTTCAGATTCTTCCTTTTCCTCAGCCTCTTCTTTCTTTCCCTTGATTAAGAATACATCCCTTGCACGATGTGAATACCGCGACGACATTATACCTATTATTAGCGCGTCTGTTTATATTGTAATAATATAAATTGTAAAAATAAAAAATTGATTTTGAATAATTACATTTAATTATTCCAAATACTTAAACTGTAACTGACCTATAATGTCGACAAGTGATATGGAGCCAATGGACTATGAGGAGGTAGATACTCTTATTGAAACTATGCGTTCACAGAATGAAATGAATGATTATGTGTTTCATGATATTTTGCCGGATTTTGTAGTACAAGCTCGTAAAAAGGGGTTGTCATTGGACGCACGTTATTTTCCAAATGATAATTATAATATCAGCGGTGATGATATACTGGAACCTTGTGCGATTGATATTTCAGCAGACGTGGCACTGTTGGAAAACATGAGAGGAAGATGTATGGATATAGAACAGGAATTACATGAATTAGAAAATGCTTCTGAAAAGGACAATGAATGTCCTGTATGTATGGAGGATATTACTGGTAAAAGTTATTTTACAGGTAAATGTGGGCATAAATTTTGTTCACCTTGTATAGTTGAGAACATGTGTGTTAATAAGCACACAGGTAATAAATGTCCGATGTGTAGGCAAACTTTCATGTAATGCTTAATAAATAATTTAAATAAATATAATAAAAATCTTTTTTATTGTCATAATTTATATAAGTACAAATCAATATGTCAGATAGCGATAATAATATACTCATAACTACATTAAAAAAAATTTGTTTATTACCGGAACCAAGATGGTCAAAATTATTGGGCGTTCCTAATCAATATCATGAGCCTTGGCCAGTGACCCTTTCTAAGAAAAATGTGCCAGAATTTGACAGTGAAGCGTTTGAAAAATATTACGACCATAATTTTGTGTATGATAAGTTATGGATAGCGGAAAGTCAAGGAATAATGTGTGGTAAATTAGAGACATTAGTAAAAAATCCACAAAAATATTTGGAATATCCTATTTTTATCAAACCGCGATGGGGACATAAAAGTGCATCCAGTAAAAATTGCTATAAAATAGATAGCTATGAGGAATTGAGAACATATAGCCATTTAGAAGAAATGATATGGACCGAGTTCATTGACGACCGAGAAGAGATGACAGATTTTTTTGTACATAATGGTCGTATCGTATACTATATTACATATAAATATAGCAAAACTCAAAATGGAGTGGTTGCTGACGAGTGGAAATATGTAAGCAATGCGACCAAGCCGCCAAGTAATATTGTGGAGTGGGTTACTTCGAATATGAAGGGTTTTTCAGGTATTTGTAATGCGCAATATAGAGGTACTAAAATAATAGAAATATCATTGCGTCTTGGTAGAGGAGGCGCGTATATATATAGTACAGACCTTCCTGGTTTGGTCGAGAATATTAACGAATTGGTAATACATAATAAATGGGACTATACTAAAGCAGAGAAATTCAAATTTAGACCTTATTATGCGTTTAAATGTTTTACAACAGTTCCATTGATTTATATTCCTCCTCATTTTATGTTGGAAAATATAATGAAAAATAATAATTGTAAGGAATTTTATGAATATTATTTTGAGCCATCAGGTAAAGATGGATTGGCATTTTATCAGTTTTTAAATGAGGATTTTGAAACAGGTATGATAGTGAAAGAGCAAATAGAAACAATGACGAATCGTATGAATTATTTTTTCTACCTGATGATTTTACTTATAATATTGTTATTATTGTTATGCAATAATTCAATGACACATAAGTTAATTATATTCGTTGTGATTCTATATATGACTCGATTTTTGAATTCAGGTTATTCGATGGTTGGACTAATTAATGCACAGAAGCAAGCGGTATTTGGATAAATCATTACATCTGTGATTTTAAATGGTTAATCTCTTCATACATATCCATAACCACTTTGGATAATAATAATTCGTAATCAGATTTACAAATATCAGGTCCTATTAGGGCATTACGCCTAATATTTTGGTGTCTTTTCACTCGTAGTTGTTCGTACATTTTTCGTTGTTCATTATTACAATTACAGGGTTGACCTATACATTTATTTTCCAAAAATTTAAATAAATTATAATCTTCCATTTCAGTTTTAATTTTATCAATATTTTTTTTCATTTGCGAATTATTTTCATCGCTTTTTTGTTTCATCATAGTCAAATTTTCTATTTGTAATAAATGTTCTTTTATCTTTTCATTTACAAGTTCCATACTATAGACTATACATAATAACAAATATTTATATTCTTTTATAAATATCTATACACATACGGTGATAATATTAAAAATGTAAAAAAAACAATGATATTATTTTTATATTTTATATGAATTTAATTTAATCTTCGGAATTGAATAGACGATTCATGATACGAACTTCAATCTTGTTCTCCTCAGGAAGCAGCAAGCGTTTGATCAATTCATTGTCTCGGAAGCGAACGCTATATGTTTGTTGAATCTTATTTCTACCTACACGACCCATAGCTTGAATACATTTTTCTTGCGTCATTTTTTCACTTAGGTCTTTTCCGATATAGCCATGACAGAACTGATAATTTGTACCATAAATATAGTTGGAGGACGCGATGATCATGAATAATTTTTGTTCTCTGGCTAACTCTTTCATGATTTCAGTATAATCAATACTATTGTGTTCTGTGAATACTCCGATTCCCATTAGTAACAAAATCTTCCAACTATCATTCACGTTATCCAACTCCATAATCTTAATCACATGATGTTCGCTTATATCACATGTAAACGGCGATGTATTCGTTTTTTCTTTATTCCACCTACTAAGATGTTCTTTTCTATTAGGAATGAACATATCATTCAGTTTAATGACCTTTGTAATATTGCGCATTTCGTCAATCTTTCTTCTCAAATTCTTCATCTCAGGTGTAAATCGGTCTTTTGTCATTTTATTGCTATCTTCGCTAATGTCCATTTTATTTAACATATCTTCGAAACTGTGTTCCAATTTTTTCAGCTCTTCATTCAGTTTATTATTGAAAGCGATAGAATCATTTAGATCACTCATTACCTGTTGTGGAATATTGGCGGTTTTAATACACACCTTTGCAACTTTACTAATGTCTTCTGTCAAGAATATACTTGGTCCATCTGTAAGAGTGTGAGCATCTTCTGTAACCATCTTAGTATTCGATGCGTAGTTCTTTTTTTTAAGTGATTGAAAATGCTCGTAAATAGTGTTCCATTGTTCAATATCGATGTTATTTAAGATATCCAAGTAATACATTTTGATATTGGTCATATTAATATCAAACATGGATTCGAAATAGTTAGCTACTCGGTAGCGTTCGTTTGTAATAATACCTTCAGTAACGTTTGCATACATGATAAAATCAATAATACTTTGAAGGTCGAAATACCTAAGCAGTGTCTTATTTTGAATACAATGCTGAACACTACTTACCAATTCTCTGCTTTCTTTCCACAAAAGGTGAGGTAAACAGGTATAACAATCAGCATCTGTAATAGGAATAGACTTTTTACAGTCATGACTTACAATAGAATGTACATCTCCTTCAAATCTGGAACGAAAATCGGAAATAGTTTCATGTATTTCCTCTTCTTTAGGAAGAGTTGCGGATGATAAAACTATATTCCGAATTTGATTTTGTTGCCAATTTCTTTGGATAAGTGAATGAAGTTCATGTTCTTCTTCGTCCATTGAAATAGTAGGTTCATCCCAATAGGTAATAATGTTGTTTGTATCTGGTGTAAATGACATCATATAGTACATAGCCGATATATATGACTTTACATCACAAATCATAATTTCTACTTTATCTCCAACACTGTTATCTACTTTTCGAATGCCACCACTCCTCCAATCTACAGTATAATCTGTTGCCGCATAATAATGGAGACGAATTCCACTTGCGTCATCGCAATTAAACGCGAGTGCTACTTTTTTACCAATAGAAATGGCGGATTTTGCTAATGCCAGACCAACGTGTCTGGCTGCACAAATAAAGATGATTTTGTATTTATTACTGAGTCCGATAGGAGTGAGTGTTTTTCCAGTAGCTGTAGGTGCAATATATAATGTAAGGCGTGCTTCATCTGATGGCTGGTTAAATATCGAGAAGATTCTTCTCTGATGGTCAAATAATTTAATATCGCCATATTTGTTTAGGTATTGGTTACGTTCAATAATATTATAACCATTTTTAATTACATTTAAATAATCAATACCGCCTTGATATTTTGAGAAGATAGAATTGCAATAGTCGGCCAAAACACTATTCTTATTTGTAATATTCATTTGAATCATTTTGAACAAGGTATAGAAATGAGTAACGTAGTTATCATTATTTTTCTGAATAGCATCTGCCATTAAATTAATAATGTCAACTATAATAAATTCATAAATATATTTTTTTTTAGTGTCTAAGGTAGTATTTGAATTTTGAAGTTTCATTCGTGTCATTTTTTTAATGACCATTTTCTTTTCGTTGAACTCGGGTAAAACAAGTCCGATGGTGTTGTTTGCTGTTTGTAAAGCATTAACTAAATAATAATTAAATAGAAATGCGTCAAGGTGTTCAGATTTGTCTATTTTAAGAATAGTGAATAGACTCGGCGTTTTGTTATAATTAATATTAGGGTCAGAGAATCCATTTTTGATAAGAAGCAAAATTTCTTTTTCTTCTTCTGATACTGGGATTTCTATACTTTCCCACTCGAGCTTTGTTAATTTTGACTGGGTGATTTCCATGTTTACCTAAGTATGATTTATTTTACTTAAATAATATTTAATGAATATCAATTTTTTTAGTAAATGCGTTTAATGGTTTATATATTAAAATATCTAATTCTTTTGAAGTGGTTTTAAACATTTCATCGCCATATATATCTTGTAATAATAACCATTCAAACATCCCTCCAGGATAAATATATACATTAGTGAAACCTAATTTGAGAAGCTGATTGTATTTAATATATATAGTTTCATCGCTATAATTCATACCATATATAACGACTAAAATAGATTTGTTATCATTTATAGATTTATTTAGGATAGTTTCTTCATCTGTGTAGTGAAGGGTGTTTATAATTAAACAATGCTGATTCTTATCATTAAGAGTATTTAATAAAATAACATTATTTGGACTATTTGTATTTAACAGATTAATAACGTCCTCATAATTTATTTTAGATAATGACTGATAACTCCCCATTTAATGAATTATGCGTTTATATTTTATATGATTTTTTTGCGAAAAATAATTATATCCAAATATTATATAATATGCCTTTTACTGAGTATTTTTGTGATGGCTTCGATTGCTCCGCCTCCGTTGTAGTGGCTACATTATATAATAGTTTCGGTGATGCTCAAGCAAGTACGGGAGCAGTAACAGATGTGTCTCAATGCTTACTTGAACTTGACCCAATTCTTTTAGATATGAATGAATTTAGAGAATTATTTTATCCTTCAGCAAGTGGTGCGTTTTCGCTTAATACAGGTCTTCGTGGATCTGGGGTAACATCATTCAATGAACAAACTATATCCGACCAAGACGGAACTCATGAGTTTAATTTAATGGATTATATTTTATCAGCATATGAATCTGAATTAAATATACAAAGAAATAACATTGCTCCTTTACATCTAATTCAATTGCAAAAAGATCTTTCACGCTACTTTACTATGTTTGATATTCGTGGTTCAACTTATTCTCTTAAATGGAACGAAGTAGTGTCTGTTTTACAGCAATTAGGTTCTCTTAAGCACCCAGATGAATCATTACTATTCAAGGTTGTGTTTAACTACAAGAACACCTCATTTTCACATACTACTCCTATTCAGGTGGTATTCAACTATAAAGTAGTTAATATGTTCCCTAACTACTGGCAGTTCCGCGGTGGTATTCCTAAACAAAAGATTCATCCCAACAATCCTCTACGTATTACTCCTCAATTTATCAAACGTGCCGATGGCACACTTATTAGTAGCGGTGCTGGATTTCCTGGTAGCAAGCATAATTATTCAATATGGACCCAAGACGCTTTTGGGCAACGTGTTTTAGATGGAAACAGTCAGGAATCTGAATTAATTTCACGTTTTAAGAAAGAACAACGCAAAGAAGCATTAGACGATTTATTTGATTCCATGCTTGAGAAACCGTTATCAGACAATATCATAGATAACTGTTAATAAATTAATGCCTTTATATTAAATATTTAAATTATTAATTAATATAAATGTCAACAAAAAATACAAAAACTCGGTCATTTGTTGAGATAACTACCGATACATATAAGCCAATATCAGTAGAACAAACCTATGGGCTATCCGTTTCATCATTATGCAACGATTTAAAGTGCTATCAAACAAAGAATAGCATAGATAATGATACCGTTGTATTACAATTAGATCCAATTGCTATGTCTTATAATACGTTTAGGTCATTTTTCTATCCTAATGGAAGCAATGCGTTTAACATAAACCCAGCGAAAAAATCGTGTTACCAGATATCATTTAATCAGCAAACGTTTTCAGATAGTGATGGTACACATACGTTCGATTTATTAGACCATATATTATGTGTTTACGAGAATAAATCTAAAATTTCGAGGAATTTAATACCTTCAAAGGACATGATAAAGCTTTCAAAGGAGGTGAATCAATATAAATCATTATTTGATATATGTGGATGTGTTTCATCGCTCAAATGGGCGGATATTATAGATATATTAACTATAAATGGAATGTTACGTGTATTTGACGAAAGTATATGTTTTAAAATTACCGTCAATTATATAAACGAAAAATTATTTAATGAACCAGTAATAATAGACTTTCAATATTTGGTTAATAATATTTATGAAGAAAGTATAATATACCATAAATTATCGTTTACCTATAAATTAGAGAACGCAATGTTTGCAAACGGTACATACAGGATTACCAGTCCAGGAACATATGTACTTACCGAAAACATAATTTTCAATCCAAATAGATATGACAATAATAAGCCACGACCAGACCAAGCAAAAATGTATCCAAAGGCGAATGGATATATATTAGGATTTTTTGCTGCTATTACGGTTGAAACCAAAAATGTTATTATTGATTTAAATGGTTTTTCTATTCAGTTACATAATACTTTCAATTTACGTCAACGTTTTTGTGCACTAATTGAATTAGCCAGTTCACCATTCATACCCAAACAAGGTCCTGCTGATTTTGGGTCTTCAATAACACCTGCTTCCAATGTTATTATTAAAAATGGAACTCTGGGACAAGTGTCGCATCATGGAATTCATGGAAATGGATGTAATAATATCCGTATAGAAAATATTGAATTTAAAAATTTTGAGGTGGCGGCAGTATCTATTAATGGTGGCGTGAATATTACAGTAAATAACTGCCGTGTATTACATATCAATCAAAATATTGAGGTGTTGTCCACCTATTCACACGCAAAGTTTGGTTTACCCAAGTTAATAGCAATAAATAAACAATCAGATACAGAATTGTTTTTACATACTCATTATGGTGAGATTTCTCTACTCCAAATACAAGAAGACTTGGAAAATGCCATATCTAAATTTGAAAGTTATACCGAAATGAATTTTCCTACGACAGACAGTATATTCCATAATAAAAGTGGACTATGCGATGGAAATGTATATGGTATGGTATTTAATTCATTAGGTGTTGTTATTGGCGATTTTAAACCTATGCGTGATAATAAAACTATTGGTAATCAAAATATTACAATCAAGAATACCACTATTGAAAACATTATTTCGGATGCAACTGAAGTAGCTTCATTGTATAATAAATTAGATAGTAATTCAGTCAGTGGATATGGAGGAGCATTTGGCGGACCTGCTGGAGATGTATTTAGTTTTTTAGATAATATTAATGAACATGGGTACTATAAGGGAACTATTGTTGGAAATCTCCAAATGGCTATATGTAATTATGGTGTTGGTGCAACGAAAGGGACCGGAAGTATACCCGATACGTTATGTAAGGAATGGATTTTCAATAGAAGAAACATTATGGAGTATGTTGCGGTTAATAAACATGATACTAATAAGTTATATGCTGTAAATAGAGACAAAGATTCTATGAACCACTCTATGAAAGGCAATATTGGATTATTTATTTCACAAGGAGAGAAAGTGCTTATAGAGAATGTGCGTATATGTAACGTAGAAAATAAAAGCACTAAGGATAAAAGAACAATGTCAACAGAAGCATTTGGTATTGCTATTGTAGGCAGTAAAAATGTTACAATCTCAGATGATACTGTCGTGAAAGATATAAAGACTTCGTTTGGGGAAGGACATTATATTCGTTATATTAATATGTAAACTGTAAAAACTAATCATATATAAATATGGGATAATTATTATATATATTATTATTAATATGATTTATATCGCTCATAGGGGATATACAGAAAATTATCCTGATAACTCACTACATGCGTTTAAGGAAGCCATTTATCATGGGTTTCAAATGATTGAAATGGATATTCAAATCTGTAAAACTCGTGAAATAGTTATTTACCACGATGTTTTCATAGATAATAAGTATATTTGTAATATGACATATGATGAATTGAAACCATATAATATTGTAACATTGGCTGATTTTTATAAGGAGATTGATTCTTCAACGATAAGTATTTATTTAGATTTGAAAGGTGGTACCGACCTAATCGAATCATTAATTGGTTTTTTTCTCAGAGAGAACATAGACACATCTAATATTTATATGGCCAGTTTTAATTTCAAACATTTATTTTTACTATCATTTTACCAAAATAATTTGAATCGACTCGACTATAAAATTGGGGCAATTACCAGTAATATATTTGACCATCACGAGTGTGATGATTTATTCAATACATTGAATTTTGTTTGTATAGAGTGGAGTATGCTTGATGTCGAAATGTTATACTGGTGTCGACAAAAGGGTATACAGATTTTCACATATACTTGCAAAAATAGACATTCATATGAATGTATTATGAATTATGATGTAGATGGTATTGTAAGTGATATATTATTACCACCATTGAATCTATGAATGAAAATCGTATGTATCATTATGATAATATATACGATTTAGTCAGCTTGTTACTACTAATTAAATTTAACTACAATTTCCACGTCCTCTTTTTTGATGCTTTTCACCGCTGAAATACTAAGTTCCTCGCGTTTTTTGCGCGTTTTATTTGAACCGGTTATTTCCTTGTTCTTGGCTGTACTATTACGATGATTCATATCAGCTTCAATCTGTTCATAATTATCTTCAATATATTTGACAACGTCGTTTTCCAAAGCCCATCTGAAAAAATTTAATTGTCCGATGGTAGTTTGGATGGAGGTATTATCTTTATATGGAATTGTGATTCTATCCCAACGACAAAATGGGTCAAATCGTTTTTTACTGTATGCTTTTAATTTCAGTTTATAGTCAAAATACACTTTGAATCTGATTTTATCATTATTTTTCTCAATACTATATACCGTATAATTTTTTTTAGCATAATTTGTAGCAAACCAATCTACGATGCGCAGTGATATTTTAGATTCACCATTAATGATCTGCAACATATATTGTAATTTGTTGTCATCATCATAAAACTGAAGTAAATTATTCAATAACAACTCATTTTGCGTTGTATAACTTTTAGACATCTTATTAAAATAAGTATCTTAATTTTTAAGTTGTTTTATTCAATAATGCTGATTAATCTGTATATATTATTATTATAAATAATAAAAGTATAGCGTATTATATAATTAATGGGTTCAGAAATTTATTTTAACGATTCAAATATGGACTATATAGAATCAAATATTTTAGGGCACGAATTTATACATGATTTCTCTATTGGAATAGTAGACCGCCTTGAAAAACTTAATACCCGTATTAAAAAACTGAATAAAACTATAAAGTCGTCATTTGAACAATATGTTAGTACAGCATCAGCGGGAGGTGGTGAAAAAGACAATATAAATTTACATACGTTGTTTGTAATAGATGATAATATTATACATATATGTACTGATATTATACGTATTTTGATAAATGAGCAAATTATACATGTAAACAAGGATAAGGTTAAAAAGGATGTATCTTTACCCAAAGATGATATTATATTATTAAATGATTTGTTGTCAAGTATTCAAGGATTTAGGTCTGAACTAATTGAACTGATTGATACTGATATTGAAATATCCACAATAGAGGCACAATTAGAATCATATCAATCCAGGTTTGATATATTAATTCAACCTCTTGATGATACACATAGTGATTATATATTTGGTAAATTATTAAAGAGCGCTGACGAAACAATTGAAATTCCTGAATTAACTGTATCCTATAATCGTTCCTTCAATGAACAAATGGAATATGAAAATGTATTTATAGGAAAAGGTCGTCGCAACAAATTACAAACCAGAGAATTAACGCGAATCAAAAATCAAGTAAGCAGTTTTATTCATATATTAGATGTTCATAATTTTGGACCTATCAGCAATTATAATTCTGATAAAATTTCGGATTTTTTTCATAATCATACAAGCAACGGAAAATCATTCAGACAAGCAGATAGAACGAATAAAAAATTATTTACCTACATGACAGATGATACTTTAATTTCCAAACGAAATATGTTTATGCGCATCTATAATAAAGCACGAATTCAAAAAATACTTATCCACTTTAACTTGTTAAAATCTGTGCGAAAAAGTGGCAATTTCCGTATAGAAAATATTTCAGATAACATTCATAACGAAGAACATATACCGGTAGAAAATATACAACTTGTTGTTAAACGAGAATCTAAACATGAAGGCGATAATGAAATAGTATACGATAATGTTGCGAGTCATTTAATGGATACTTTAATTATGAATGACGG
>Ga0209264_1000615_pt1 | contig 25672 bp, 24 predicted proteins | sample SaaInlV_DNA_150m_FD_184687 | JGI IMG/M metagenome (GOLD analysis project Ga0209264, IMG submission 184687) | Marine microbial communities from expanding oxygen minimum zones in the Saanich Inlet - SI075_LV_DNA_150m (SPAdes) (version 2) | ecosystem: Environmental > Aquatic > Marine > Unclassified... | reverse complement strand
ATTGGTATCTGACGCGTTCTCTTATCATGTAGTTGCGATATAGACAATGTATATAATAATTATTTAGTCAAAAGAATATAGTTATTTGACAATATATGTATATATATAAACTCATAGAATGCATGAAGAGATTAGAATAGAAGATGGGTCAACCTTAACAAATACATTGAAACCAATAGTTAAATCAAAAATGCCGAATATTACATATGAAAATTATACAGATTATCCTGGATTATTAAAGAAACATAAGGTACCTGTTCTTAAACAAGCATTACGTGAATATAAATTACGAATCGGTGGAAAGAAGGAGGAATTAATCGAGAGATTAGAAATGTATTTTAATAGAAACACATCGGCAGTTCGAGTTCAACGATGTTTCCGTTCATGGATATATCGATATATTAAACGGTTACGTGGACCAGCATACCTGAATAAAAGTATATGTGTGAATGATACCGATTTTTGTTCGATGGAACCTATTTCTGATATAGAATCTGATTATTTTTTTAGTTTTACCGACGACAAGAAGTTCACCTATGGATTTAATATTTCATCTTTAATTGAGATGTTAAAACGGTCATCAAATATTAATAAAATTGCAAATCCATATACACGCGATACATTGTCCCATATGACCGTACATAATATGATTTCACTCTACAATTTGTCATTTATATTGTGTCCTGACTTTCATAAAACAAATTTACCGTACATTATCCCTAAAATGACTTCATCTACTGTAATCCGACCACGAAATAGAAACCATCAAGAATATTCACCTATTACTAGGACAATTAATTCAATAGAAGAGTTAAATCGATATAATCATATACGTCAAATACGAACCAACAGTCAAGCCAATCGAATATCCGAGTTATTTATTGAAATAGATTTACTTGGTAATTATACAAACAAGGAATGGTTTGTTAATTTGGAACTAAGAGATTACATTCGCTTATATAGGAAACTGTATGAAATATGGTATTATCGAAGTAATTTATCACGTGAAGTTCAAAATAGTATATGTCCTTATTACGCGCCATTCGATGGAATTTTTACTAGACCTCTACTGCATAGTGAACTTGGATTAAATCAGATCAAAACAGCATGTTTGATTGTATTAGAAAATATGGTATATAGTGGAATTAATATAGAGTATCGTAAAATCGGCACGTTACATGCATTGTCGGCACTAACATTAGTTTCAGTCCCTGCGAGAGAATCTATGCCATGGTTATACGAATCGGTAAATGTATAATTCATAAAATAGTATAATAAGACGGTTTAGCGTGTCGGTATCGATTCATAATTTACAACATATAATATTATGGTATAAATAACTTAAAAAGACATCCTATTATATATTATAATCACAATGGTTAAAGCATCTAAAACTTCCGAAAAGACTACTACCGAGACCAAGCCCCGCGCTAAGAAGGTCGCCGCACCCGCTCCTGCTCCTGTTGTAGAGGTTGCCCCTACCACACCCGCACCTGCTGTTGTCGAAGAGGTACTCGAGCCAGTCGATGCCGGTGCTGTTATGTCTATGAAACTCTCCGAGTTCAACGCAAAACTCCAACAACTAGTTGGTCTCTTTTCTGCCGTAAAGAACGATTTTAAGACACTCGAGAAGACTGTCAACCGTGAGATGAAGGCCGCTATCAAGGCATCTTCCAAGAAGCGTAGAAACACTGGTAACCGTAAGCCTTCTGGTTTCATTAAGCCTACTCGTATCAGTGACGAACTTGCTGGTTTCCTTGGAAAGGATATTGGAACCGAGATGGCTAGGACCGAGGTAAGCAGAGAGATCAATACCTATATTCACGCACATAAGCTTCAAGATAAGGCCAATGGTCGCATTATTCATGCTGATACCAAGTTGTCAAAACTTCTTAAACTCCAGAAGACAGATGAACTAACCTACTTCAACCTTCAAAGATACATGAAGCACCATTTCTACAAGGCAGATGGTACAATTGGTGGTATGTAAATTTAAAACCTAACACCCATAAACATTACAAAACCTAACACCCATAAACATTACAAAACTGGAAACCCATAAACATTACAAAACTGGAAACCCATAAACATTACAAAACTAGAAACTCATAAAAAATAGACCGTATAATCACATAACATTATGTGATTATAGTTGAAATACTTATTTATTGATTATATGAATACAAATCCTTCTTTTTTCATTATTTTATGTATCATATCTGTGTTGGGTTTATTAATAATCGGTATAGTATTCAAATCAATATTATCATAGGTGTTAAAATTACAACATTGGAATATTTTGAAAATTTCCATTAATTCTCTATAATTATTAATATATTTTGTATTTTTTAGCAACCATATGTAAAATTCGTGTGGTTTATCTTTACTTTGTTTGTTATATATTGTATATTCCTTATGTAATTGTAGCGTTTCTGATAATGATGTAGCAGAATGTATATTATAATCAGTACCTGAAATAGTCATGATTTCACAGAATTGTTTTTCGGAAAGATCTAACTCTGATAATATTTTACTAGTATCATAAACTGTAATTGTGTGTTTGAGTAAACTCAAATTACGTAATACGAAAGGACATCCATATACAAACATATCCATGTCATCACTTACGCATCCCCATGCTTTTCCTGTTTTTACAAGGTATACGCATAATTCGTCTGCTTCATTGGGTGAATTATAGTATGTAACATTAAATGCTTCCATTAATTGTTTTACATTTTCTATATGTTCGTTGGTTATGCGAACAAATTGTCGCTTTAATTGATTCATTTCATATAATATTTTTTTCTTCTCCTCCTTCGTAGCATTTTTTAATAGTTTTTCAAGTTCGTTGTATTTACTCCTTGCATCACGTTTGTCACTTGAACGTTTGCGTAATAGATCATGTTTTTCAGGTGGTGGTTTCCCATCAAATATGAAAATGGGTCGAATTTCATATAATAACATAATCGAAATGAATAAATACATATTTTCTAATAATGCGTTCTCCCCTAGAAACTGATACAGATAAATACTTGTATCAATAACCAATATTTTCCCTGACAAATTGCGTAAGTGCATATTAGTAATAGATTTATTTCCGCATTTTTCGTATAAATATTTATTTAGATGTTTAATTCCCATTAACTTATTTTTATTAATTGCTATAATATTCATTGCAATTATAAAATCAATTTTCCAAAATAATTCCTAAGGAGACTACAAATAAAAACGATGGAATCAGTGTGTGACGAATTTACACATATGATAAAAAGTAGATTTCCATTAATAAAAGATCACACTATTTTTTCAAGCCATTCACTTGCTATTGTTGATAATATATTTAGATTCATAGTCATGGGTGGTATTAAGTATTCAAATGCGAGTATCAATTATAGCAAAATACAACTAGTAAATAATGATTTTTCAAAATCGACTGGATACGATCACATACCCGTAAATATTCGTAAATACCTCATGAGTATGAATAAGGTATATTCGGAAGTATCATTTATAATCCATTCTCGTAAATACAAAGTTCATATATTGTGCGAAGGGGATAATATAAATATTACAAAACAGATACGAAGGAAAATCAAAATGATGTATATATGGTTATTTGTCCTATCGTCTATATCAAATTATGAATGTTCTCGTGAGGTGAATATATATTTATATTTAACGCCTTTAAAAAAAGAATTTGTGAATGGTGATGATATTTTAGGAAAGGTGCATATAAATACGGCGTTTACTACATCGTGTCAAGTCAATACAGACATAACTATATATCGAGAAGAGGAATGGTTCAAAACGTTTATACATGAGACGTTTCATAGTTTTGGTTTAGACTTTTCCGCATATGATAATACTAATATATCAAACAAAATAACAATGCTGTTTCCTGATATAACTGACGTGAAATTATATGAATCGTATGCTGAAGTATTTGCTGAATTAATAAATATTATGTTTATTGAGTATTTTTATACGAAGCTCAATGTATCTTATGTCGATATGTATTCAAAAATACCAAAAATGCTTAAAACGATACCTCATCTACTTGATAAGCAATTGACATTCTCATGTTTCCAATGTTCTAAAATATTTGGACACTATAACATATCATATGAAGATTTTTATTTGAATGGAGGTAATACAAAATATAGAGAACATACTCCTATATTTTCATATTTCGTGATAAAGACATTACTATTATTTCATATCGATACATGTCTAATATGGTGCATACGAAATAATGAATATACATTGAATTTTAGTAGACTGATAATTGGAGACACTATCGAAAATAAAATGGACCGCTTTTACAATAATTTGGTGTATTCGCTATATAACTCAAAGTCGTTCGTTCAAACAATGTCTTCTATAAATAAATTCACCAAAAAAATAAAGATTACACGCAATAATAAAAGGTTAATGAATTCGTTACGTATGACGATAGAAGACCCATAAGAAAATAGTTAGTTAAATATGTTACTGATAATAAGTGTTATTTTTATAGAATATGTTTTGTTATTTTTATAGAATATGTTTTATTAATTATGCGGTTTGTGTGACATTTTGCGTTTCACGAAGTTGTTCGAGTTCAGCGGTTAATTTTGCGATAAGTTCATCTCTTTCCCCCATCTTTTCCTCGAGGACTTTATTTGCGGCAACCAATTGAGACATATTCAATTCGGTTTCTGTAACATCTGGAATAGGTTTATAGTTAATCTTAAATACAAAGTATCCAGGCACTTTATCACCGTTCTCATTTAAGACTGACAAATTATGCATATTGCGTCCATCATAGTATCCCTTTTGCTTGAATTGTCCGGCATTGTTTAGTTTATCTCGCAAGAACTTTGCGTTTGAATTGTTATTCCATGATTCGAAGTGAACGAATACTGACTTAACTACTTGAGAATCTTCTAACTCGCGGTCGATGAAATCTACACGCTGTACCTTACCTAGTTTCAAATCATTTTCAATAAACGATTTGAGATACTTGGGTTGAAATGTGTTAGTAGTATGGTCGGGGTGAGTAATCGTCATATTAGATGGTAGAATAGGGATGTAAAGACTAGTCCAGTCTGACTCTTCTAATGCTAGTGTATTAGGTTCCGATCCCGATTTTTCTTGTGATGGGATACTTCCTGAACCAATTTTGGCTTCACGTAGTGATAAGTGTGTCATTGGGTCACCATTTTCCCAATGAATGGCCTCTTCAAGTACTCCTGTTACACTTTGTGTGTATTTACTTTGTGAGGATGGATTAATAAATGCGTCTAGCATAGTTGTAGCCGAAGTATTATTCCAATTAACGAAATCAACAAACGCAGTTTTGGTAACTACATCTGTTCGGAGACGTTGATTATAATTTTTTCTTTCAATAATACGAATATCTGATACTTCGCCAATATAGAGGACTTCCTGAAACAACCTTCTAACTGCGTCTTCATCACTGTATTCGCGTGGTAAACTTACCAATTGAATACTAGTATGACTAGATAGATGTTTTGTTTCGGATAAGATTTCCAAATTTTGTGGAGTGAAATATACTACTTCACGAAGTTGCATATTGGTAGCAAAGATTTGTTCGGTTGAAACTGAAGACATTATAAATATACGATTGTACGTAATAAGTTACTATCTATTCTATAGTAATTTATCATTCAATTTTTTATACTAATGTATCACGACGTATTTTCATTAGTGGTATATCAGGTTCTGATTCTCGTCCTCTCATGAACTTTAATAACTTACTTCGTTTTGTTTCGATTAACACTTGACGTAAATCTAGATTTTGTGAAAATTTGGCTTCTAATGCTAATGTACGCTCTTCACGATTTCGAGGATTTACACCGACTTGATAAAAATCAGGGTCAATCACTATTTTCTTATCGCGAAGGACATTATCTTTCACCTTACCTGCTTTACTACCCGCAATTCGCGCTAATGTGATGTCCTTTGATATTTCAGAATCTTTATCTAATGAAAATTGCAAATAGAAATCCGGAAACCCTTTCTTGAACTGTGCTCCTAGGTAGTAGTGTTCTACTGAATTCCATCGATGTCCGTCTAATTGAAAAGGTGCCGACCATGAATCATCTAATTTCTTTCTCCAGTTCGAAATTTTACTTAATTTAATAAAGTCCATAATATTCACATCCTTTATCTTTTCTCCGGATCCTTTTCCGGGTTTAGGGTGTGAATTGGAATTAGAATGGAACATAAAAACGTTATCGTTGTCATACAAATTCATATTTATATATTCATTATTGTCTTCAATTGGGGAACCTTCATTTACATCTAATCCCAACTTCGCTTTAAAATTACGCATATCTTGAATTAAATAGTACGGACCCGCGTTACGTTCCATACATTTATTTATTATCAGGGATTTTACATCATATGGTACTTCATTGAATTTTAATATATGTTTCTCTTTATAGGTTATCAATGTGTAATGATTGTCAGTATAAGATGTCATTATATAAAAGTCAGGTTTAAATGTTCCACGGGATTCAAGTTCATTATCATTCAGTTGTCCGCAACTTAATACGGAGTCTAAATCTCCATTCTTAAAAGGTGTTTCCATTAAAATGATTAATTTTACATTTAATAGACGTTCCAGTGTAGATAACGCCCATGTATCGGCCCAGTAATGTCTAGTTTTTATAAATTCCTTAAATTCATCTAAATTGGTTATGTCTTTCATATGTTCGAATTCAGATAATAATTGAACTGTTTCTTTTTTTTCTGATGCTAGTTCTTTAAAATCGTTTACTACTGAGGCTGCTTGGTCTAGTAATTGTTTATTTTCGTCTTTATTTATACTTTTGGTACTACGCGTTTTTAACGTGCGGGTTACCTTTTTTAATTTTTTCATTTCAGAATCTAGTTGTTGTATATGACTATCAAATCCATTATATAACATTCGATACTCTAAAAATGTCTCTTCGGTTGCTTCATTAGATAATAGAGCACGTAATTTTTCGACACTTGTCTTTTTTCCAATTTGTTGATATGCATCACGAATTACGGCAAATAAACAGTCACCACTTCCTTCATTATCCACAATATTATAGTTTGTATTTTTCATGAATTTTTGGACCCATAAATGTTTTGATGATGGGGTATATTTCAGTTTTATTTGTTGTGCGGATTCTTTATTCTCTTCTGTCAACGTTTCTATAGATGGCATTGGGTCCATCAGTTCAAATATGCCATCTTTTAATTCATCCTCTGATTTTTCAGATACAGTTGAACGTTTTTCATTTGGTATATTTACACTAGTAACATCATCGAGTGACTCAATATCATCTAATTGTATATTTCCTTCAATATTTAGAAGTTCAGTATCAGAGTCGGAATCAGAATCAGAGTCAGAGTCGGAACTGTTTTCTACAGTATCTGAAATGGCATTTTGCATTGATGTAATTCCTATTACGTTTTGTATATATTCTGTATCTACAAATAACAATACGTTTCCGCTGTTAATATCAAAATCGTTATCTTCGTCAATGTTAGTTAATAAATTATCGCTTTCTATTTCTACAACCCCTATTCTAGAATGAACGGAATTGTCATGTATAAAATAAATGGGAAAAAAAACAACATCATGTGATGAATATGTATGTTTCTCTTTTCCTAATGTTATTTCAAAACGCGTATCTAATCCAAATAATTCATATCGTGTTCCCGCGTAACCGATATCTTCATTATCGACCTGTTTGCTTTCATTATAGGTTATTTTATCAGGATGGATTGTCGACTTTACCATCGGAATATATCTATATTATATTCAATGATTTTATTTCCTTTTGTTGAAAAATGTTTACGATACTAAATATGATTTGATATTTTGTATGAAATCATATGAGGTATTTGTACCTAGTATTTTTTGAGTAAATCAACCATATCCATGTATTTGAATATGATACGACTAGTCAATCCAACATGGTCTTTTGCTTTAATCTTGGAATGGTCTATAATAAATTGTCTCGTGGTTTCCCAGTCTCGATGTTTACGTAGTTCCTTGGAAGATTCAGATACAAATATAAATAAATTTTCAGTGAGTTCTTCGGTTATATACGATGTGTTTTCAACGTCTCTATTTGTAAGTACCTTTGTTTGTATGATAGACATTATTTTCATTATATTTGAGATATCACATATGTCTTTTTTAAACAAGTTAATCATGAAAATATTCATTGCACGACGAATATCATTCATTTTATTGTTTTTGCAGAATCCGTCATAATCAGTATTTTCATCAATGTACTGGATTGTATCTAGATTCTCAACACACTCTTCTATAAATTTCGATTTCCGCTCTTGTAATGTAGGGTATATTTGTTCTAATTCTTTATATAATGTCGCATACATTTCAGAATAAAATTTATTTTTACTCGCAATATCAAATAAATGATTTGTAAATGTTTCCATGTATGTATCGTCATACTTATCATTTAATTCTTCTAAACTGGTTGTTATAATGTCCCTATGTGAATCGTAATTTTTATTTGTTAATTTATTCAAACTTGCTTTGATAGTTATCATTAATTTTTCTGGACCATCTTCATCGACTAGAGATCGCTGCTTAAATTCAACAACCTTGTCTGATGTTAATAAATCACTTCTTTTCGTATTTTTATTGCGTCTGTATCCTCCTCGACGGTCACGTGTTTCGGTATCGGTTCGTACGGAGGAGGTAGATGTGACTGTGGTTATATTTAAGTTTGACACTAATGTTTTGTATACTGATAAGACATCATCGGATAAACTAATATTCGGGTTATTCAATAGTATATTGGTGTAATCATTCAAATTGTATGTAATCATTGTAACTTATGTATATAATACACATAATTTTTTATATCCATTGTTCTCAATAGTTGTGTAATACGTTGTATTGAAATTATATTTTCATAAATATAATATAATATGAATTTGTTTCAATCGATGTCTATGAATTTTATGTATACATCTAAATCAAACAATGTAGATGCGTCGATGTCTACTAATTCTGACACCAATATTCCCGTAAAAAAAAGTACTCCTTTTCAAATGAATGAAATACAGCAATTTAAATTACCGATATCATATTTAGACGATAATAATCTATTTTCGGTTTCAGATGTTGTGTGTAATGATTTAGAACTAGTGAAAAATAATAGTTCTCCAGATGGAAAAAGTATATACGATTATTTGTTAAACCCATCGGATGAATTTTCAAAATTGTTATTGCCTAACTGGAAGCAATGGTATACAAACGACATTTCATTTTTATCCGACACACAGGATATTCTAAAACAGTTTCAAAAAGAGGGCATTGAGAACATTGATATTTCAAGTAACGCCTCAAATATATCATGTGAACGTGTATTTGAAATATGGGACACGGTAAAACAAGACCCAACATTTATGGAACGATACAGTTATGTTGATTGGGATGCGATTAAAGATTTAAACAAGTCGTCTACATTCCTGCAGTTTATGTCAGTTATTAATATTATGTCGCCTTTAATTAGTTTAATAATCCCCTTCATTTTCCTTCTATTTCCATTTATTCTATTGAAAATTCAACGTATCCCAATCTCATTTGCATCTTATATCGAATTATTGAAAAATCTTGCCAAAAACCATTTTATAGGTAAAGCAATATTAACAATGGAAGCCGTTAGTTGGGAAAAAATACTATATTTGTGTTTTACTGCGGGGTTATACATGTTACAGATCTATCAAAATATAAACTCGTGTTCTCGATATTATCGAAATATCCAAAAAATAAATAATGGTATACTCGATTTGAGAACATATATTGTAAAATCAATCCATGCGATTGATTCATTCCTTTCAATATCGACAAATTGTAGCAGTTATATGTTGTTCCGCAATAATGCGATACGTCAACGAGAATCATTACAATTATTATTGAATGAACTTAATAAAATCAAACCGTTTGAGAACACATTTGAAAATTTCAGTCAAACTGGTGAATTAATGAGGTGTTTTTACCAATTATATAATAATCCACAATACGAAGAGTGCATTAGATACTCGATGGGATTTAATGGATATGTAGAAAACTTGCGTGGAATTTGTTCCAATATAGAAAATAGTGGCATATGTTTTGCTGAATTTGACATCTCGGGTAACAGTGAATTCAGAAAGCAATACTATCCACCTTTAATAAATGAGAACCCAGTGAAGAACACATGTAAACTCGATAAAAATATGATTATATCGGCACCGAACAAGGCAGGTAAAACAACTATATTAAAGACATCGGCTATTAATATTATAATATCCCAACAAATTGGAGGTGGATTTTACGACAGTGCAACTATTAATCCATATACACACATACACTCTTACTTGAATATACCGGATACATCTGAACGCGACAGTTTATTTCAAGCAGAATCCCGCAGATGTAAAGACATTATTGATATAATTAACGAGAACAATGACACATCAAAACATCGTCATTTCTGTATTTTCGATGAGTTATATTCGGGTACAAATCCAACCGAGGCGGCCCAAGCCGGTAAAGCATTCTTAAAATATCTATCGGGTTATTCTAATGTATCGTTTATGTTAACTACTCATTATCTATCTATTTGTAAACATCTTAAAACGTCATCTAGTATACAAAATTACAAAATGGATGTAAATGTTCTCGATGATGGAAAATATGAATACAAATACAAACTAAAAAAAGGCATATCTCGAATTAAGGGTGCAATCCGTGTATTGAAAGACCTCGAATATCCGTCTGAAATATTGAATGATATTGAAATATCGAATTGAAATACTATTCGCACTATTTCGTAGTTGAAATTATATTTTTACCATAACATATTGTAAATATGGTAAAAATAAGTGAGGAACCGAACCTACTTTATTTCTATTTTAGTTACACCGGATAACATAGCGAACGACGGTTCATGTGTCACTATTAATAATGTTTTGTCATCGGTTTCGTCAATTATCAGTTTTTTCACCTTTTCTATACTATTTTTATCTAATCCAGTTGTAGGTTCGTCTAGAATGAGGACCTTACATTTTTTCAGTATACCACGAATTAATATAATCGTACGTTGCATTCCACCTGATAGATTTCCTCCATGAATTCCAGCCATTGAGTCAAGTCCGTTAGGCAATTCATCAAATACTGTCATCAACTCATATTTATTTAACAGTGCGATTACATCTTCTTGTGTAGTATCGGGGTTACCATATAACATATTGTACATAATCGATTCATTAAACATGTTAGTTCGTTGATTTACATAGTTAACATTATCACGTAAATAAGTTAAGTCAACCTTCCGTATATCAACATCGTCGATATAAATGGTACCCTTGGTTGGTTTATATAGTGCTACTAACATTTTCATGAGGGTTGTTTTTCCTCGTCCAGATTGTCCCATAACTGCATATTTACCTTTTGATTCTAATTCTAAATTGTAGTTCTCAAATAACCAATCCGCACTATCTTTATTATACTTAAATGACACGTTTTTAAATTGAATATACCCGTCTTTTATACCACTATTCACTTGTCGTTTTTTATCTGAATTGACTGATTCAAAAATATTATTTAGATATTCCTTTGATGTGTTAATAATTCCTAATTTATATACGATATTATGTACGAACCCACTATTCACGTATAAAAAGTTGGTTAAATATTGGCCTAATATGATAATTAATACAACACTATGTGTAGCCTTCATTTTCCCTTTTGAAATCAGATAATATAAAAATAGAATACTTAATGCGAATGTAATTAAAACAACTATCTGCGACATGATAACAACGATATTTTGAATAAACATAATATGCCTCAACTTATTAGTAGCAATAGTTTCAATATCACTATTTTTCTTCAATTCGGTATCTACCTCGTTATTTAAAAATATATTCATGAGGTTGTCAAGACTGTCTCGTAAATTTTCACTAACTTTTGTATTGAAAAACGTTTCTCTGTCTATAATTAGATCTATTAATTTATTAGCACCAAAGTATTGAATAATACCACATAGTGCTGTGCCGATAAATAATATAGTGCCAATTGTTTTATTTTGATAGAACATATATCCAACAATCAGAAGAGTTACGATTAATTCGGGAATAAACCGACTTAATAAATGTTGGAATAGATCTTTAAAATTACGAGTCAGTTCTAGTACACGGGCTAAATAATCCCCAGTTTTTACATCTTTAAAATCATGCAAGTGTGATTTAATTGTATTCTTAAATATAACATCTCTTAAATAAGAAAAATAATTAGGAATTAAGAGTGATTCTACGTAATTTTTCGCACTATATGATAATATAACTAGACTCCATAATAGTATTAATATTACGATTGTTCCGGCAAAATTCATTTTGGATATATTCTCTTTCCAGTTATAAATACCATTAAAGTTCGATATAGACGCTATCTTTTCAAACAATTTACCGTAAATCTTTGGTAGAAAAATACTTTCTATTGGAAAGAACGCAAAAATAAGTATGATATAGGCTATTAATTTCCATTTATGGTCGCTCGCAAAATCTTGGACGAGTATTTTATAAATCATGACAGATACTATACATTAAAGACATTTTATTTTTCCCCAATTATTTTACAAATAGTATAATTTGTTCTCCGGTTTCTTTATGTTTTGTAACATGGACGTTTTTGTTGTACATTGGTAATGTTCTCTTGTATGTGAGATATTTTTTGGTTATTTTGTTCATATCGTCTACTAAATTGAGGTTATTTGTAGTTTTTTCAGAACCATATCCGGATATAATATAACACAATCTACCTCCAGGTTGAAGTACATATTGACACATCTTAATGGTTTGTTCCCAATATTTATCTAACCATTCCTCATATGTCTTATATTTCTCGGTGCTTTGACTTTTTCCTTCGTATAATTCGAGACGATAGTAAGGTGGGCTGAAAAAAACAACATCAAAGTAATTCTTGTATTTATTAGTAAAATTCGACACTTTCATGAGATCTTCGGATGGTTTGCAGTATATATTTATCAGTTTGTCCTTGTAATTTTCTCTTGCAAATTTCCCGGTTTTGTCACACACGCTCTTAATTACATCAGTGCCTACATATTCGGTTACCATCGGACATTCTAAAAATCCATAACTATACGACGACCATCCTAGTGTTGGCGTGAATATTTTGGTTCCTTTCAATAGTCGATGATTCAATGAATATACTAAATATGGGTTCATTATGGATGCTCTGAAATAATAAGATGAGAACACACTACCTAATCTACCATTATTCATATAGAATAGAGAACTTGGAGTTAATATTTTATAATCTATTATATTTTTAAGGTATATGTCTTTCAATACATCCATATAAGTTGGAATGTTCTCAATACCTGATTTTGTATTTTGTAATATATCTATCATATGCATACTTCGGATTGCATTTTTACATAATGGTTCCTTATTATTATCTAACTCATTTATTTTCATAGGTTTGAGAACATTGTGGATTTTTGTTTCATTTATTCGCAAAGACATGGTATAAAACCGCGTTAAATATTCGTCCCTTTGTTTGATGTGGGTATGCAATAATCGCATATCATCCATATTTATATTTTTGGATGTTACATAGTCGGACAATTTGGTTAATTTATTTCCAGTCCTTACTTTTGCTTTTTTGTAGAATTTATCAAATGTATCATTCTTGTTTGGACTTTTAAATATATCTAAAAAATCCTTTAATGATACGTATTCTTTCATTTATAATAGGTTGATAAATAATATTTGGGTAGATATACAAAAGAAAAATGAGCGAACCCATCTGTCTAATTAATCTATTTTTCTAATTTTTTATATATATTCGGGTGTCCCATTCACTTACCTGAGATCTGCATAACGGACATTGTTTGCATGTATTAACGTGCTTCACCTTGTCCCAACAATCGCCACAAAAGTGATGATTGCATATGGTTTTTATTGTTCCAATATTAAAATTACTTACCCAGGTTGAATCGCGATAATTAAAATACTGTGTTTGAATCGCGTTATAACATATAGGACATTCATTATCTATGTCTTGTGGTTTGTCATAATATTTTTCCAATAATGGACGACGAATCTTCCATCTTTCATTTAATGCCTTTACCATTCGGGTTTTAGATAAGGTTAATGAAATTGGGTTCCAACCATATTTCGTATTTAAATTTTGATCGCCCATACCGTCACTACTCTCAAGACTTTTTTCATATTGGTTATAAAACGAGATATATTTCAGTTCCTTTAATGTATATGAATTGAAATCGGGGGATTCAACAGACCAAATATTGTAGATTTTTGACAGGTTTCCTTTCATTGTGCTCGTACATTGTGCGGTACGATGACGAGAACTATCACAAAACAGACAGTTTTGCTTATCCTTTTTCGTAAGACGAGTTCTCTTTGACATATATTGTGTTCTCTTTGACATATTAATTGTGTTATTATGTATTTGTTATCATACCATAAAGTTTTTCAATTTTTACGCACGTACGTACGAAAAATTGAAAACTGTTTTCATATACTATTATTAGTATTATACGATACAAACAAATGCGTTCTCGTATTGTATAATATATTTGTATTGGCGCACGTACGTACGAAAAATTGAAAAACATTTTCACATACTATACAAGTAAACAAATGAAAATAAAATGATTGATATTCTAGCCATTGTACTTGTGATTACAATATTTTCATGCATAGTATATGATATGTATTTAAATTCTGATTAAATAGACATCATATTATGGGCTTCTAACTTGGCCCAACGTAAAGTTAGACACATAAAGCGTGAAAAGCACAGGCGACTGTGTATAAACGATAATAAACCTCATTCACTATAATAGGTACTCTCAAACATAATCGCTTACGTAAGGTTCCAGTGCGTTCACTTTCGTAATTGTATTATTTGAATTGCTAGTTCCCGAGAAGCGGTAAACCGTAGGCTCGGGGGGTGATGTTAATTATTTGGGTGATATATATTACCCCGTTCCCTTTGTGTAATTGAATAGATTAATAATATTCGTTTTGTCAAAGAAACCTATAATGGCTGGCCACCATATAGGAGATGATTTGATAAAACAAATATTATTAAAAAGTTCAATAATGCGGACATCTTGTTTAGACCTTGCACAAGATTGACATTATAGGTATATATAGTATGTTCTCCCCATACTGGTATACCGTCAACCCGTCTCGACAACGGAAAGCAACCAGAGGACGCTCTGAAAAAAATAAATAAAAACAAAAACAAATATAGTGCTTCTAATCTAGCACGACAACAGTGGATATAAACGACAAACGTGGATGTTAAGAACATGGAGGTGAGCCTAGGAGCATAATATGCCTTCCATGTTAAAGTAAGATTAGCCGTAGATAGCGTGAAAAGCACATTCGACCGTGTATAAAAGATGATTATATCATCCGGACAATTTATTGTCCCGTTCCCTCTACGTAGTATTAATTTAATAATAACTTGTTTAGTTGCCAATTATGCCAATAGCAAATAGACTGATCACCTATAAACTATTTATATGATAACAATCAAAATGGGTTTATTATTAAAGTAATAACAATGCTGAATAATTAGTTTAGAATTTGTACTAATGTTTTGATAACAGTGTGGTATTAATTACTACGTTAATCACTCCGTCTCGACAACGGGAAACAATCAAGAAGACGCTCTTTTTTTTACACCCTTGAAGATTTAAAACGCCGTTTGAAACAATTATAATAAAATTATATAAATATTTTTTATTATATATAGTATCATAATGGATAAAGATGAAAAAATAAAGGAATTAGAAGAAGAACTACAAGCAACCAAAGAGCATCTCAAAAAATACACAGCATCTTCATATAGCAAGGAATATTATGAAAAGAATAAAGATACTATAAAAGAACGTAATGCTAATTATAAGAAAAATACAAATTATAAGTATGAACCCACACCTGAAAAGAAGAAGGAATACGCAAGAAGGGCATATTTAAAAAAAAAGGAAAAACTTCAAACAGAAATGGAAGAAAAACAGAATGATGGGAATATTTAGGAATATTATAAAAGATATAAGAAACTTATATAAAAATAAAATATATGGTAAGTATATAGAATGGTGAAGAAGAAAAAGGAGGAAACCACCGTCAAGAAACCCAAGGAGAAGGTTGTTAGAACAGACGTCTCACTTCGTAAGGAAGCAAACCAGAATACTGATTTCACATGTATCAAGTCTTCGTGGAAATCCTTTTGTAAAAACAATCTTTTAGCAGACACGATTGTTGAGGATATTTTACCCAAGATAAATACCATCTGTTTCTTATCCTACAAGTTGATAAACTTCCATTTCACACGTCTTTTAGAAGAACGCAAACCCTTACCGGAAATAACACAAAACATGTTTTATCAAGCATGTTGTATGGTTTCGCAACTCAAATATAAAAAGGATACTACTGATACAACTACCGAATTATATGAAAGTTTTTCACAGATGCGGGAATATATGACGGATACTTTACCTGCTCGTGATTACTTATGTTTAGGATACATTACAAACTTGAATAAATTACAACTCACAATGTCGAACAATCATTTGAAACTGAACTTTTATAATCGGTTTCGTAAATATTTAAAATTGCGAACTGGTGAAACTGATAATGCGGTTGTGTATCGGTGGTTGAAAGATATTTACGAACCGAAATATGAAGGGAAGAACAACTTTATTTTGTATATGCGTGAATGGTTGAAATACACACCTACGGAAGCAAACATCGTAAAACATTCCAATCATTTCGTTAAGATTTACTATTCTATTTTGAAGGAGTTTGAGAAATACCCTGATACAAAAGGAATACGAACTTTTACTTTATTACCACACAAACACGGTTTTACGCAATCACATATTACCATTTGTAATGCTGGTTTAGAAAACACACTCAAATACATAGCAAAGAAACTAAAAGTAGAAAATAGTGATGTTGAAAGTGGTTTAGTTGTGAAGAAGTTTTCTGAAAACATCGAAGAATATTGGAGGGAACTTTTCAATATCAATCGGTATGAAACGAAAAACAAAAAGTTTGGATTTACAATTTTAACAGACGGAAAAAGTATTGTATTACAGATGAGAAAACCGAAACAACCTGATACACCTATTCGTGAATACACAGAACAACAATACGATAATTTCATCGGTATTGACCCTGGTTGTCGCGCGTTGATTACTTCTTATGATACAAATGATAAAATCATTCAAGTATCAACAAAGGAATATCGTCATAAAAGCAAAATGATATATGCCTGTAAAAAACGTGTAAGTTGGTATAAAAGATGGCAACATTATGAGGATTGGAAACTCATACCAACCATAAAAACCAGCAAAACAAGTGTAATGAAGGAATATTTCAAATATGTATTTCCACGAATGCGAACCTTTACCGAGTTTCATACAGAAAAGGGTTTTCGTAATTTGAACTTCACTTCCTATTGTAGAAGCAAAGCAACATTAGCAAAAATATGCGAACGTATAGGAGGTGGTAAAAATGTGAAAACATTAGTAGGTTTCGGTGATTTCTCACAACAACATGGTTTAGTAAAATCGCACCCAACAACCCCAATATTGCGATTGAAACGAGAACTTCGTAAGTATTGTAGGGTAGTTGGAATAGATGAATACAATACCAGTAAAACATGTTCTTCGTGTAGCAATCCTATTGAGTTATACAGAAATCGTATTCGTAGGAAAAAGAAGGGTGTTTTAGAACCCATAGCAAGAATGTCTAATATCCATAGTGTAATCCGTTGTAAAACCAACGAGTGTAAATTATGCTGTATGGATAGGGACATCAACGCTTCAAAGAACATATTAGGGTTGCTCCTCAACCAATATAGAGGAGAAGAAAGACCCGTATGTTTCAAACCAGCAAAAATTGGCGTTATACCTTGTAAGAGTGATAAGCGTCCAAAGGCGTGCGATTCGCCATTACTAACTTGTTGATTTATTTTTTGCCGTCAAAAACGGCGTTTTAAATCTTCAAGGGTGTAAAATAACACTTCAAAAAATCAATAAAATAAATGGGTCTGCTATGTCATTTTGGACATTTTAAAATGTCCATTTTTCATTTCAGGAAAATAGTTTATGAAATACATATATTAAAAAATACACATATTAGCATAATGCATTCATTTTAAAGAATATACAAATAAAATGAATGCATACTTTTTTTAGTGATTCTGTCATGAAAAGTATTTAGATGTAAAAATCTTCGTATGTTATATACGAAGATGACGAACGAAATTACATCACATATCATAAGCAATATAGTATATGATGATAATGAACCCATAATACACTCAAATGTTATATCGGAATCTACTGCACGATGTAAAATACGAAGAAATACGAACGAAAATACATCATCCTTCTATTGTGAAAAATGTGATTTCCGTTGCGAAAAGAAAGGAGATTACGTAAGACATCTAAAAACACAAAAACATAATAATCAAAAACCAATATTAGACAAAAAATATGAATGTGAATGCGGTAAAGCGTTCAAACACGCGAGTTCATTGTGGAACCATAAAAAAAGATGTAAAGTAGATTTAGATAACGAACAATGTCCTGAACCTCTAGATAAATCACGAGTTGTAGATACACATTTGGTATTAGAACTCTTGAAACAGAACCAAGAATTTAAAGAATTGATGATCGACCAGAATAAACAATTCTATTACACTCAAGAAAAGAACAGCGATTTACAAAAACAACTATTAGACGTAGTGAAAGATGGTAAAACAGTAATTAATAACAACACTACAAACAATCGTTTTAATCTGAACGTGTTTTTAAATGAAACATGTAAGGATGCAATCAACTTGAATGATTTTATCCAATCTATAGAATTAAATACCGAGGATTTTACTCGTACTGGCGAAATTGGATACGTAAAAGGAATTTCAAATATAATGGTTGAGCGCATTCGTGGGATGGAACCACATGTTCGTCCAATCCATTGTACGGATTTGAAAAGAGAAATTGTGTACGTAAAAGATTCAAATAAGTGGTCTAAAGAAGACGATAATAAAACCCATTTACGAAAAGCCGTTCGGATTATAGCAGATAAAAACAAGCAACAATTATATCCATGGCAAGAAGAGAATCCAAATTATGAAATACTAGATACACCCGAATGTGACAAATTCTTTGAATATGCGAAGGTATCATTAGGTGGATATGGTAAAGAGGAAGGAAATAAATTTGAAAATAAAATAATAAGTAATCTAATAAAGGAAGCCGTAATAGACAAACAGTCAACTGAATACTAGTTTCAAAATAAGAATAGATATTATTTTGAAATATATGTAATTTACATGGTTTCATCTGTACGTGCGGTTCTGTTATTCTTGGACCTTACTGGTGTAAATCCATCATCCGATGGCGTTGGTTTATTGGTGGCGCGTGTTTCACACATTAAATCGCCCCCTAGAATACCAGTTACAGACATTGCCTTATATTCATAGTCCCCTCCAGCAGATTTAACAAGATCGAATTCAACATATTCTCCCTGTACGAGATACTTATATTGTGAGTGCGTAACGTGCATAGCACTATAGTGTGTAAAAATATCATTGTTCTTATAGTCTCCGTCGTCACATACGGTAATAAACCCATATCCGGCCTTGTTATTAAACCATTTCACCTTACCAATAATTTTAGATTGAATTGTTTCACTTTCAACTGACTCGCTCATTGTAATATGTAATATACTCGCAGTGTTTTTATATCATTTACTGTTGTATATTTTGTCAACAGTAATATATATTATTATAATTTAGTAATAATGCGTAAATCGATTTCAATAGTATTTTTATTATCAGTTATCTTCATATCACTTGGGTTAGGCTGTTATATGCGCTCCAATAATGGTCGTTTATTAGAAAGTATGTATGAAGGTATGAAACCAAACATGGAAACAGATACGGAAACTGATACTGAAACAGATGAAGATGATGAGAATATTAGTGAACCTACACCTCCATCTGAAGCAAATCTAGCGAACGAGTTAAAGGATTCATCATTAAATGCTGATGAAAGTGAAGAGAAGGTTGAAGTTGAACCATTTGGTACGATAGTTAGTTCAAACTATGCAACGTACTAAGTTTGAAACATATTAAGTATAGCATTATAGTTTGGTATTTGGTCGTATTCCAAACTATAAACGTATTTTACATAATTACATAATATAGAATCGGTATCTTTGCATAATGGTAATATAATATCAATCTGTTTTTGTTTTTGTCGAATAAGATTTTTATAATGAAATATACTGGTTTCATCATATTCATCCACCAACGTCGAATCTGTCGTAATATTTTCCCAAGGAAGTGTTTTATTGTATAAAAAAAGATAGAGATATCCGAGTGAAATTAAATCATCTCGTCGAGAAGAAATAGATCCCGAATGTATATAATAACTAACATATTTCGGACTGCCTATAATGCATTCGGAACATGAGTTTTGACAATGTTCTCCGTCTCCGTCAATATAGAATGTAGAGAATCCAAAATCAATAAGGAATAATTCGCCGTTTTTCACCATTATATTCTGGGGTTTTACATCTCGATGTATTACTCCATTATCATGTATAACTCTGAAAATATCGATTAACTGATATACAATTGACTGTATCTTTGAAACGGTAAATTCCTTTTTTGAAAGAATATAATCATATAAAGAACAATCGTAAATACTCATTACCAAACAGGTATACTCACTCGATTTTCCGTACCATGAAATAGCCGGAATATTACGCACATCACGTTCATATAAATATTTAAGTACAGTTGTTTCATGTTGCAGTAATTTTATAATCGATGTATCGGATTCCAATTTGATGGCTACTTCTGCGTTTGTTTTACGATGATGCCCTTTATATACAGAACAAAAGTTGCCATTCCCCAATTTTTTACCAATAATATAACGTTTTCCAATTATTTCATTCATCTATTAAGTATGCGTCGTTATTTTTATTATATTTATGAATTATATACTAAAAATCATGTTGTCCGACAATTATATAGATAACATTATGGAATTAGGCGGTAAATATTACAGGATTCTACCTATAGTATTATATTTTTGTTATTTTACTCTGTTTTTCGGCGTGATTTACATAAATCCTGAATATTTGGACGTCTTTAGAACAATAATGCAAGTATTTGTATGTGTGTTTTTAATTTACCGTTTTCATCCATATCGTAGACATACATTACGCCAATATGACCCAAATATTATATTTAGTAGTGCGTTGTTTTTACTGGTGAATCTAGGTATTGTCAAAACCGCGCACGCGTTCATTGTGCCTATTGGAAATGTAATAGTTGATAATGCGTAAATAATATGAACGTAAATCATATACTATATTAGAAAGCATATTATTACACAATGGAGAAACAAAATAAGGAAGAAATGAATATAGATCAAATATTTGAAGATGCGATGAATGATTCATCTCTATTATCAACGATTAACATAGACAATCTATTGAATACATTAGAAAATACAAAGAATGATTATTTGGATAACAAAACAATGGCCGATATATCGAAAGAAGTGTATGAAACCGTGGCGGAATATGATATACATGATGATATTATAGAATCGTTATGTAAGAAATTAATAGGATATAGGTATGTAGATGAAATTTACGAACTACATAAAGGAAAAATGGTAAGATGGATACGCGACGGTACTTCTAAAATAACAAATGGTGGTATAGTAACTGACATAAAATTTTTACCGAACGGTATACACGTACAATGTATGAATTCAATGAAACGATTCATTCAATATAAATTTGACGATTGTAAGACGTTTCAAAAAATGAATACAGACGAACAATTAATATTGTTAGCCTACGACCATTTATCTTAATTTTTTACGAGTACAGTGTCCTATTTTGTTGTATTTTTTTTGTGTACGCTTACGTTTACTTGTTAGATAAAAAAATTCTTTTAAATGATACATAATTTTTTGTGACACTAAAATGTCTCGTTTTAAATCGCTTAATATAGAATTACCATTAGTAATGTGATTACGGTATATAAAATAATCTGCAATTGATTGATGAATAAGTTGCGTATTATGACCTCCCTTAACGTTATATATTATAGGAGACGTAATAAACCGTTGTATAATTTCGTGTGTAGATAAATGATGATAATATGAATAAGGTTGAATATAATAGACGCGGTCCTTTTCCATACTCGTATATTCAACATTATCTATAAAACATATTTCAGTGGTTTCGGGTAAAAGGGTACACCGTATAAAATCGGAATACGTTTTCGAATGACTTGTTCGATCAAGATCAATGCGTTCCTTACCTATTTTAAAAGCGCGTATAATCTTGTCGAAAATATTTGTTTTCTCATTCAGTTTGTATGTAAAATATTCAGATATGAAATCTACCCAAGGAGGATTGCATTGATTATTTGTATATATATAGATCTGCTTACAATGACCCATTTTTTTCTTCTGTAATAGAAATTCGAGAATATGAATAATTCCGTACCGTAAAAACTCTGGGTATAAATCTAATAATTGATTAAAATTAATAGGAGTATATTCTTGCGTAAAATGTTGAAGTGCCGACCATAATATTTCTAAATCTGTGAAGGATCCCAGGGTTTCATCCAAATCAAACGCGATTACTCTACCATTGGACCGCCTTCGTTTTCGTTTATAATAGTCTCCTTTTATTATTTTAGTATAGTCAAATTCATTATCATTCATATACAATAATTCTTGATAAAATAAAACTCATATATTTTATCAGGATACATTTTTACTTGCCAGATGAACCAAATCCATTCGACCCTCGTATAGTATCGGAATCTAATTCTTTGACTACACTCAAGTATACGGGACATAATGTAGGATGACATACCTGTAACAATCGATTGAATTTCATTGTAGTATAACTAATATTTTCACTATATGGTAACCATCTAAACGCACCAATTAAGTTCCCTCTATAACCGGCATCTATAATTCCGGTATGATTAGCCAGCATAAGTTCAGTTTTAGAGATACTAGATCGCGGATGAATGTAAAACCCGCAATCGATAGCAGTTTTATTCATTACATCATGGTATACCATTTTGGTAGTAACATTCATGTCGATATATTTCGTTTCAAAATGTTTGTTAAATGTAACATCGTATGGTACATATAAATCTATTCCTGAATCAGGATGTGTAGATGACATTAATGCGTGGTTGTGTAAATAAGATAATTCCATATATTTACTGTAAAGTTCATCATTAGTAGTAGTAAGGTATAGTACCGCATAATTTGGCATATCATTACATTCATAATTCGTTTTTTTGTACTGGGTCTTTTCTTTAATCATTTCATGTAATCCATTATCAAATGCGCTCATTGTTAGAATGATATAGTAAATATTATCTATATCATTTTCTTTTTAAAGTTTTAGGTTCTCATTTTTTTGAATTCATTCCAAGATATTTTTTCTCCAGTTGATGGGGTTACATGTTCGCCGTCCCGTTGTTCGTTTAAATGATTGAGTTCACGTGTTGCGCTATCAACATACATCTCTTTTAAAATTTTACCAACCATTACGGACCCTTCATGTTGGTCGACTTTTGAGTCTTCAATCATCCTCAATATAGTCAATAATTTTGTCATAATTGTAAGATCAAGTTCATCCTTAATTAATTTATGAAAAATGTCAGTGTAGTTCGTATACAAGAACACACATTCTTTTTGACATAACTCGGTAAACGCAGAAATATTGGTATTTTTCATTTCAGAATGGGTATTAGTTAACGTGTCTATTTTACGAATATCGTCTCGCATTAATACACTATGTTTTAACCGTCGAATATTATCAGTATTATCGTCACATTCAGATTCGTTAATCATTTTTTTTAGATTGAGTCGTTCATCATTTGTTAAATTCGCCATTATAAATAATATATATAGATACGTCGTTTTATGTATATTTTCAATAATATAACTTTAGAGTATTGGAATTATCTGATGTATATGTATAGGTTATGAATTGGTACAACATTTTACTTGCGGTCGCAATATATTTAATCATAATTGGGTGTTTATGTACGTCAATTAATGTCGTTCCATATGCTGGGTCTAGTAATTATAGTTCGATATCAGAAGGAATGAACGGTTATAGAGGTCACGGAGGAGATCAAATAATGAGAGAGGTGAGAGAGATGAGAGAGGGATTTGAGTCATTACAATCGTCCAATAATTTTGCGAATTCCCTAGGTAAATCAGTCGGAGAATCTGAATGTAAAAAAGTACACGGATTTAAAGAATTACAATGTAGTCCCGATCAACCATTTAGTACAATTGATTCGTATGGGTTTACTCAAGGCAAACCCGGTTGCAATGGGGCTGGTTATTTCAATTCGAAGGGCGATTTGTGTTTAGATGAAAAACAATTAAATGAATTACATAATAGAGGGGGTAACGATATAAAACCATCAACGGTTGGCGCATAATCGTAACAATAAAATTGATTTACTTTACTTAATATAGTATAAAGTAAAACAATAACCCAATACGTTCGACGTAAAATGGCAAAGACACGAGATGACAAATTCAGACTAGCATTTGATTCCTTCGTTAAGAATACGATCGGTATCGAAGAATATAGTCTTGAGAATTTAACAAAAAACAAAATCGAAAATACTCATATTTATTCATTTACAATACCTTCTCAAGTGAAGATTATTGGATATATCGACCGAAATGGATTGAATGAAAACAATGAAGAAAATGTGAAACCAATCGAATATCAATATATGCCAATAGAAGAAAACTTACGAGATCAAGTAATGGACGCATTTGGACCACATGAATTGACTAAAACATACATGTCATATGGAATATCACGTCCATATGTAACTAGATTAAGTTATGTTGATATTGATAGATGTCACCTAAATGAAGACAATGGTATCACCGGCAAATTGATAGTTATATATTATAAGTCGCACATTCCATATGAATTGCAAGAGGATCCCAAAGAATTTGAAAAAAAATATTTGAACTTGCTGAATCGATTTAATAAACTCGACGGACAAAATACAGAATTATTAGATAATATTGATGAACTGAACGACGAATTGTGTATATCTAAACGTCAGACGCGTAATTTCAAAAAACGATTATTTAAAGAAGAAAATTTGCATATTAAATATGAGAAAAGTTTAAAAAATAAACTACGAGATACATATGCAACTTTAAAGGATACGGAAGATTGCCCCGTCTGTTATGATCCACTAGACGGGGATACGTTAATTATTCCAAGTTGCGCACACTATATTTGTAAATCGTGTTATGAGCGATGTAACATGTGCCCGATTTGTCGCGACGAATATTTAGAAAACGAATATTTAGAAAACGAAACATAACAAAATAAAAATTGTACCAGCGATAGAGGGTGGATAATGGTACTTTTTTTATCATGAAAATGTTATTTTGCAATGTTTACAATAACGTATTTCTTGAGACCGTTCTACATCTACGTCAATGTAGTCGGATACAACATAATGACAACAGTTATCTTGTAAATATTTAGTGAT
>Ga0209264_1000603_pt1 | contig 26016 bp, 22 predicted proteins | sample SaaInlV_DNA_150m_FD_184687 | JGI IMG/M metagenome (GOLD analysis project Ga0209264, IMG submission 184687) | Marine microbial communities from expanding oxygen minimum zones in the Saanich Inlet - SI075_LV_DNA_150m (SPAdes) (version 2) | ecosystem: Environmental > Aquatic > Marine > Unclassified... | reverse complement strand
GGATCTATATTAACAACTTTATTTAAGAATATGGAAGATGAGTATTTAAAAGTATCAAAAGAAAATCCTTGGCAATTCAGTGATTATTTATTTAGTTTAAATACAACAGAAAATAGATATAATTATGAATCTGTTTTAAATTTTTTAGGTAATGATAAAAATAAAATAAAATTACAATCAAGATTCATAGTAAATTTTAATAAAATTAAAAATATGATATTTAATGAGTCTCATTACAAGTTTTTAATTTATGGCAATGTTGATTTAGATATCTTAAAAAAGAATTTACATTTTTCAAATTATTATTTTAATAATTGCAAGAAATGTGTATTAAACAAGTCGAATTTATTTTCAAAAGATATTGATATTTTACATCCAAATGAAGATGAGATTAATAATTGTTTTTCTTATTATTATTATATTTCTAAATTTTCAACAAATTCAGTTTCAATGTTAATATTATTTCAATCAGCTATTCAACAAAAATTTTATGATTCTTTAAGAACAAAGCAACAATTTGGTTATTTAGTAAAATCATTTGTAACAAAATCTGATACTGATTATTATTTTGTTGAAAAGATACAGTCTGAAAGATCAGTAGAGAATATTAAAACTGCTATTGATAAATTTAACAATGAATTCGTAGAAAATTTTACTGAAGATGGATTTGAAGAATTAAAAAAATCTGTTCACGACGATCTAAAGGAACCTGATAATTCTACTTCAGATACATTCTCAAGATTTGTTGGAGAAATATCAAATAATACATATTTATTTGAAAGAAGTGATTTATTAGCAGAAAAAGTACTAAGCATTAATATTAGTGATTTTAAGGAATTTTTGAATAGATTTTTGAATGATATTAATCCTAATACGATAAGTATTAAAGGTAAAAAAAAAATGAATAAATATTAACTAGAATACATAATCAAGTAATATTATGTCAGAAAATAAAACAGAAACAGACTTGACTAAAAAATTTCTGAAATCTTCAATTGAAGGTCAAAAACAACTAATGAAATTCGGAGAATCTTTAGCTATTCAAAAACAAATTGATGATAGAAGATTAGATAAAGATGAAAAAATTAATAAATATATTCAAGATATAGGTATTAATTTACCTGAAGGACTAAAGAGTCAGGATTATACTAACTCAATGCGAGATTTCTATGAATCTAATAAAACATTCATAGAAAAGTATAAAATAATTAAAACATTCGTTACATCACCAAAAGATTATGATGAGAAAAAAATTCTAGACGATATGATGAATTTGTACTATGGATATAAATTAAAAGAACAATTTAGAAAAAAAATAGAAAAAGAATTGGAAAAAGAAAAAGAATCTCATGCTAGAACACAAGAAAATTATAATGATGTTGCAATTGAATCAAGTGAACATGAAGATACTATTGACAAGTTAGAATTTATTAAATATAAGTATGAATGTATAATTATTGGAACTTTACTATTGTTGTTTATTTCTAATGTAATATTATCAATTTATTTGTACAAAGGACCCACTTTATTATATAATGATACAATATCATTTTGTTGTAATATTGGATATTGTATTTATTTGTGTTGGTCATTTTTAAAGATTATAATTGATTTTTCGATATCATTGTATACTGATGTACCCGAGTATGTAAGATGTATATATTTAATAATTATATTAAGTATGTCTGTATTTATATACAAGTACGATATATCATTTAGTATGATTTTAGATAAGTCTGAAGAGATGTTTAACAATACAATTAAAGTATCACGTGAAAGATTAGTTAATTGTAAGGACTTTATTAAAAATAGATATATTTTGTTATTTTCATCAAGTGAAAAAAATAAAAAGAAAGGTTAGAATAAACTTTAATCATCTTCTGTAGGAAATAATCCAGAGTTACATTTTAATTCTTCTTCATTATCATAAACATTAGCTTCATAAAAAATTTCACAGTCGATAGCTTTTTCTTTTAGTGAATTTTCAAATTTACTAATTATCTTATATTTTTTTTTAGCTAGTGACCAAATATACTGATCAACAGTAGTTACATGTGGATAAGTTGCAAGATATAAGTATATATCAACAAACCTTCTTTTATTTGGTAAATCTTTATGTGAACAATACCGTACTGCTCTACCCATAATTTGTTTTAGCCTTGAAATGTTCCAATATGGTTCTAGAATATGAACTTGTTCAACTCTTAGCAAAGAAACACCTTCTTTAATTGAAGGAGTTCCTAAAAATATTTTAATTTTTGATCCATTAAAATTTTCTTTTTTATTAAAAATAGTTTTGATTTCATCTTTATAATTTAATGGTTCGTCACCAGTCCATAATGCAAAAGACATTTCAGATTCTCCATGAATTTTGTAATCTTTATAACCATGACGTTGTAAAAATTTTATTAATGTCCTTATTCCTCCAAGTTCTTTAAAATTAGAATAAATAAAAACTGGTCCCTTTGATTGTTTAATTCTTTTGTATATTTGATAGAATTTAGTAGAATATTCTCTAATATTTTGAATCATCATAGCTTCTTTTGTTAAAGATCTATATCCATTTTCTCCAATACTTTTATTAGGGAATGCGATATTTGATAACATTCTAGGTCCAATAAAAAAATTAGTAGGTAAATTTAAAATATCAACATTTCTGAAAGCTCCTCTTACCATATTATTTTCACTATAAGTTGCTGATAAATAACTTTTATATTGAAATTCACTCATTTGACATCTGATAACTTTAAAATTTTCTTGTGGAAAAGTTTGAGGAGGAGCACCTCTATAATAAGATACCATTCCATGAATATAATCTTTAAATAATTCTATATTTTTAACATTATATCTAACTCCATCTTTATTTGTTATTGCTTTTAGAAAATTACTATTAAATAAATTTCCAGTTGGTAATGGATTATCCGGTTTTAATAAATTTAATAATAATGCAATTTCTTGTGGTTTATCAAATATTGGTGTAGCTGATAATAATAAAATTCGTGTATTTTCATCTGATTTCATTATTGTATTTTTAATATTTTTATAAAATGTACCACTTTCAGATATCATATTTTGTATTTCATCTATTATTACTAAATTATTTTTAAATTTTATTTTATTTTCATTTACAAGCATACTAAATTTATGATAACTATAAATTTTATATACTTTATCTATTTTATTATTAGATTTTTTAATTATTTTTAAATAATCTTCATCTGTAGGATTAAGTTTATTTAACCTTTTACGATTATCTTGACTGATATACTCATCGCCTGGACATTCTGATCTTAGTTCTCCCCTGAAACTATTTATAAGTGCAGCAGGAAGAACTATAATAATACCAAGATTTCTTTTCATTTTTTCAGCAATTGTAATAGCAGTACATGTTTTCCCTGCTCCAATTTTATGATAAATAAGTAATCCTTTTAAATTAGATTTTTTAAAAAATTCTCCTAAAAATTTTTGCGAGGGTTGTAATTTAAACTTTTTTCTGATACAAAGTTCTTCCATCTTCTTTTTTTTGTTCTTTTCTATTACTGTATTTAATGAATTTGATTTTAGAATTTTATCAAGTTTATTTTCATCAATTATTTGATTTTTAGAAACATTTTTTGATTCAGAATCATTTGTCATAAGTCTATATAGCCTTATAGATTTTATATTTATTGTATATTTTTTTGTAAATTTTCTATATTTTTACAAAAAATTGAAGTTATTAATGATTCTTATATTTGTATTAGGATATTCTTATGATAAATGAAGATGAAATGATAGCTACTACTAACTTGATAGCAAATAACAATAATTTTGAAGTTGATACTTCTTTTAATAATAATTATACTCTTACTAATTCTCCTTATTTAATGTGGAAATCATATGGTAATGATTTACAATTAATTAAAAATAAAATAGTTGCTAAATATGGCAAAGAGTTCAATTTTAATGTTTTGTCAAATATTATTAACAATAACTTTTCTAATGATTTATCATTACTAAAAAATAAAAATTGGTCAGTTGATAAAATAGATTCAATTAAAGATGATATTGGTATATTAATTAATTTTTATCAAAATGAACTTGTATCTTATGATGGAAATAGTACGAAAAAAGAATATAAATTTAGAAATTTGTTTTCATTTTATAACAATTTAATGATGTTACCAAAAATAAAAAGTTTAATAGAAGATAACACAAGTAATTATTTATGGTTATTATCACTGTTAATAAAAATAGATAAGTCACAATATTTAATTTTTAATAATTTAGATATTGAGAAGGTATTAAAAAATATGAAAGATATTGAATGTGCAGAATTTTATTACAATGTATCAGTTTTGGCAAATTTACCTACATTTTTAAAAATCGATAAATTGTTAGATAATAATATTAAAAAGTATATATTTGATGATTCTAAAAGTGTACTAGCAGGTGCAAGTAGAAATTCAGACATAAGAGTCATAAAATATATTTTAAATAATATGAGTGATTACTATTCTGATGACTTGCATTTAAAATCATCTATGAGTTATATAATATCTGGTTGTTTCTCTTCCAATATTCCAATTAAATTTAGTTTGAAACGATTAAGATTTATAAATGATCATATAAATTTATCTCCTTATTTTGAGTTAATGATAAGATCAATAAAAAGCTATGATGTTTTAATAAAATTAAATAAATATTACGGCAAAGAAAAAAACTTTGTTGATAATACTTATTATTTAATTAGTGAATTAATTTTTAGTATTAATCCTGAAACTGATTTATTCTATGATACTTTAGTTAAGCGAGTAAATGAAACGATGAATATATTTAATAAGTTAGAACACAAGTCAAAATTTGGAATTTGTATTTTCTCAAGAACTTTTAGACTTTGGGGTGTAGATCCTAAATTGATATTGAATAATATTCAAGTTAGTTATATTTACAATTTGGTTGAAGAAATTTTAGATAAATTATCATCAAGTCTTTCTATACTTGATGATTCAGATATATTAGAATTATTTAAACATATTGATAGGAAGGTACTAACATACTCTTTTAACAATTATCTATTATCTAAAAATTTTAATTCTTACAATGATTTAAATAATAATGGTATTAGAAATCTTATATTTTATATTTTTCCATATATTAATTATTTTGAATCTACCAATTTAATGGTTAAAGATAAACTATTGAAAGAAATCAATCTATACAAAGAAGGCAAAATTAAGTTTAATGAAAATAAATTTAATAACTTAAAAAACAAATACGACAATTTTGCTATACAAAAAATTAGTATATTTATTTCTCTGAATAAATTGAAATTACTTTTAAAAATATATTGTAGAAAATTTATTAGATTATTAGGACTAACAAGAAAATTAGATCTTATGAATAGAATCAACTTTGTTGATTCTAAAGATAAATCATGCGACTCTATTGAAATTCAGAAGTGTTTTAATAATTATAGGCATTTTAATTCAGTACCTCCTAGACATGTAATGCTAAATGAGTTGTATACATTTAATGGAAAAGAAGCAATTATAAGAGAAAAGGCAGATGGATATATGGTTGACTGTTTTCCTAATGATATAGAACCAAGTTATGGAGAGTTATTCATGAATAAATTAAAAGTAGAATTTATTGAAGATTTAGATTTATATTTAGTTTTTGATATTGATTTGGAATTTGAATGTGATATTTATAGATATGATTATTTAAGAAGTTGTCATGATTTTACCAAAAAGTTCTATTTGAATAAAGAACCTATAAATAGTTTTGATGAGCTTAAGGATCATATTTTAGAAGAAAATAAAAGATTTGAACAGTTTTTAAGTTTACCATATACTAGCTATAGATGGTATCCAAAAGGAGCTTGGAAGATAAAATTTACTAAAGAGTTTATAAATTCATTAAATATGGTTTGTAGTTTAGATTATAAACCATTTTATACTGGAAAGATACAATTTGATGGATATATTTTATCACTATTAGAAGACAGGAGGGAGCTAAAGGTAAAACCTTTAGAATATCAAACGATTGATCTTATCTATAGGTCTGATAAAAATGGATTTTATGATAGGGATAACTATTGTTGGAATAGTATGATAGATTTTAATATTTCAAATCTAAGGAAGAAAGGAATGACTTTGATGGATAGTTGTATATATAGACTTGTTCCCATACTTGATGTACCATTAGTTTTTGGTATTGAAAGTAATAGGTTTGATAAGAAGAATGCAAATTCTAACAAGATTGTAAATTCGATAGTTAATTTTATTACATTTAGTATTGGTAATAACATTCCATTGATAGCATCAGATAAAGAATCAAATTCTGAAGCAATTTCTTATTATCCGAAAACAAATTTTTATGATAATAAATTTATGAATACAAAATCAGAGTATTGGAAAGCATTAACTGATAAACAGAACTTTAATTTGAATAACTATATTAAAAAACTTTTTCCTGAAAAAAATAAAAATTGGCTTGATCTTGGATGTGGTTCTTCGAAGTTACTAAGATTTATAAATAGATTTAATTACAATAATTATTTGGGAATAGATAATGATTATAATCAATTATTGTTAGGTTTAAATAAGATTGATAAATATGTTTTCAGATCGAATGATAAAAGTTCAAGATTTAATGAAAGTAAAGTTAGACTTGTTCATAGTGATTTGAAAGATATTTCTGAGAATGTTGTTTCATGGGATTCATTAAATAGTAGTAATAAAGTAATTTCTAATTGTTTTGATTATATTGTTAGTAATTTTTCAATATCACATTTTGTATGTGATAAATTTTGGGAAAATTTGAAAACGTTGGTAAAACCTGATACAAAGTTTTTATTCAATTGTCTTAACGAAAAGATTATTAGATCATCCTGGATTAAAGTTATTGATGGTAAAGAATCATATGTTAAGTACAATGAAGGTAAAGTAAGAATGAAATTTGAAATTCACGACGAAGAAGTCACTGAAGAATATTTACCTTTTACTGAGATTAAAAATTATTTAGATAAATATGGTTGGAAAATTATATTAAAATCTAATCCATCTGGTGATGATTTAGATTCATATTATGATTGGTATATTATAACATTAGATAAATGAAAAAGCAGTAGTTCCTGATGTTTGTTCAAATGCAGACAAACCTTCTTTTGATGCTTCATTAGAAACAAAATTATTGGTGTATCCGAGTATACCATCAGTATTAATAGATTCTACAGGTTCATTTATAGGTTGGTTTAGAGTAGTATTTTCTTTATTTTCATAAAACGAAGTTTTATTAGTATTATGTTTTACAATAGATTCATACTTTTCTAAGTTATTTTCTCTTTGAATTTTATGGTCTTCGTTATTATCACTCATAGCTAAATCTTCGTTATATTCTAAAATTCCATTATTTTCAGCAGAATTAGTAAAACCTTCACTAAGTGTTATTAAATGTGAGTCATCATTTAAGTTTTCTAAAATTTGTTCTACAATTTTATTTTTAATAACAGTATATTTTTTAATCTTTTGCATAGATATTTGTATTAAATTATTATCAACTATATTATTAATTGTTAAATTTCCTTTGATATTATTTATTATAAGATTACAAATAGTTAGTGCAAATTCTTCATCTTGAGATGGTATTAACAAATCAAAGGTTTGTCCATTAAACATTAAATCTACTTGGTTAGTTTTTAAGAAATTAACCCAAAGTCCAATAACGTTAAGTATACTAGTTCTATCACTAGACTTTAATAAAGGTACTAAAGAAACTACATAATGATGATTAGGAATAGAATTATTATTGAAAATAATATATGTCCATGGTTTAGGAATATTTGAATCAAATAAGTATCCATTATCTGTTAATTTAGAAGGTTTTCCATATAATGGATGCACAAATTCTTTTTGAAATTCTACAGATTTAAATTTTTTTTTAGATTTTTGTATTTTTTTACTATTTGTTAATATTCCGGTTGGTAACTGATGTGCTTTACTAATATCATTATTATCTTCTTCTGATTTTTCTTCTACTTTATTTTTATTTTCGTTTGTAGTAATGTTATTTAAATCGAAATAATTTAAATAAATTTGATATATAATAATCATAAAAACAATAACTATTAGACTTTCTTTAAACATATAAATAGGTTATATATTTTTTTTTAATTTATAACTAAAAATTAATTTATATCAATTTTATTACTTTTTATATTTCTTGTATAATTGTGTTTTTTGATCATCTTAATTTTATTATTGATTAAATATCAATCTGGATTAAAGTGTGAAGCAAAAACTAAATATATCTTTATTAAATTTAATTTCTATTGATATTTAATGGATAATAAAATTATAGTTTCTTTTTCAACGATTCCGACTAGAATTAATGATATTGAACCGGTTATAAAATCATTAATTAATCAATCTTTGAAACCAGATAAAATATATTTAAATATACCTAAAAAATATAAAAGATTTAATGAAAAATTAATAGAACCAGAATTTTTAAAAAAAGAAGAATATAAAATTGTAGAAATATTCTACATGGAAAAAGATTATGGACCTGCTTCTAAATTTATAGGTACATTGTTAAATCCGTCTGTTTCTCCAAATGATTATATATTTATAACAGATGATGATGTTGAGAAAAAAGATTTTTGGTTAAAAACTTTATATGATAAATTTTTAGCATTGAAACAGACTACAATATGCTCTTTTGTCGAATTAAATTTAGGTAAAGAAATCATATGGGGATATATGGGATATGTATTGAGAAAGAAAATGATTAATGTAAATGATCTTTTAGATTTTTTTGATAAGATAGAAGATGATTGTTTTTTGGTGGATGATCACTGGTTTACTGGATATTGTCGTCATAAATTAATATCAATATATAATATTCCTATAAAAAGACATCTTGAAATTAATATACCATTACCATCATCTGATTCTTTAGTAGCTTTAGAAGGAGATAATCATAGGAGAACAGTGTCAAATAAATGTAGAAAACGTGTAATGGAAAAATTTAATATTGAAATTCCTTTCTGGTGTTGTATTGGCTGTTGTAAAAAAGGAAGAAAAATTGAAGAGTTTCAACCTCATGATGTTAATGATTGGGTTAAGTACAAGGCTAGTTTTGTATCATCTAAAGATAGTGTTGATGAGATATATGATAGTTTAAATTTTTATGATAAAAATAATTTGAAAAATTCTAAATTATTAAAAGAATCACAAAGTTATTCAAAACCAATCAATACTCTATCAACAAAGGAAGGTTTTATTGTTTTAATATTTTCATTATTAACTTTGAAATACATTTTAACTTTAGATCAGACATATAATTTAGGAATAGTGAATGGTATTTATAATATAATATATCCATTAATGTTAAATTTAAGAATATTTGTAAATAACATTAATGATGTTGAAACTGATATGTTGATATATAATGAGAGATCAGTATATTCTTATATTATTGTATTAATTCTACTACTTGTTTTAATTTTTAAATTTGATACAATAAAAAATAATTTATGTTCTGTAGTAGGTAAAGGTCCTACTATAGAAAAATTTGAGTTGGAAATTCCTAAAATTTTAATTCAAACATATCACAAAAAAGAAAGTATACCATTAAAAGTATATGAAAATATTAAAGAGTTTGCTTCTGATTATAATCATATCATATTTGACGATATAGAAATAATTGAATTTTTAAAGAAAAACTATAGAGCTGATGTATTAAAAACTTTTAATTTATTAAAAGGTGCTCACAAAGCTGACTTATTTAGATATTGTTGGTTATATAAATTTGGTGGTGTTTATTTAGATATCAAGACTGAACTGATAAGACCATTGAATGAAATATTTAATAAAAACTATACATATTCTGTTTTATCAATAGTTAGAGATACAATATATCAAGGTGTAATAGCTACTCCACCTGGAAATCCAGTATTCTTAAAATTAATTAAATTCATGATTCAGTTAGTTAAAAGTGGAAGAAAGTATAATTATATTATATTTACAAAAGATTTCTGGAATAATGTTTATAGAGAATGTAATATGAGGCCTTTTGCAGGAGTTAATAAGAATATCGATAATCCTAAATTTAATTATTGTTTATTCCAAGAAAAATGCACAAAAGATAAATTAGATTGTTATGACGGATTAGATAGACATAAACTGTGTTGTTATATTTGTGAAGGAGGAGAACGAATCATAAAATCTAGATATGCAGACTTTCCGTGGTAATATAATTTAGATCAGATTGATGAATCAAAATATTATTTTATAATTTAATTTAATGTTACAATTACTAGAGGAAAATATAATTATATTTTTACAAAAATATAAATGTTTAAAGTATTTAAAATATTTTACAAGAGCATTTGATTATGATTTTGTATCAATAATTTTAATAATATTATATTTAGGTGGGTCAATTAAAAATAAGGATTTGTATATAATTTTTATCGGGATTATTTTTATTTGTTGTTTAAAATTAAAATATCAAAGAAAAAGACCACATGTTAATAATAAAAAAATAAAGAAACTAAATGACAGATATATAGATTCCAATTCTTTTCCTAGTGGTCATACTTTTACTTCTGAAATTATAAAATTAATATTAATTAGTAATTTCAATTTACAATACACTGAACAACAATTCTTGTCACTAATCAGTTATTTAGTAGCTTTGAGTAGAGTATATTTAGGTGATCATTATATTACAGATGTAGGTTTCAGTATTATTTTTGCTAGAATATATAATATTGTTATTGGTAGTTCATTTAGATTATTCTTCTCAATGGTTTCCTAAATATTAATTTAAAATTCTCATCACTTTCTACTATGGTTGTGTTGTAAGGTATATCATCAAATACTATATCTTCATTATGAATTCTGCAAAAAACATTTACATCAAACTCAATAAATAACTTTTCAAAAATATCTTTATAATATTCTTTTATTTTAATATAAAACATGAAATGGTTTTCTATAATTTCAATTATAAAATCTTTCATATTTTTAGATTTTATTGTTTTATCATCAAATTTATTAAGTAATTCCTCAGGAATTTCAGTATTTTCAAATTGATCTATTTTCCAATATCCAATATTAAGTATAAATAGTTGTTTAATTTTTTTAAAAATTTTATTATTTACAATGTCTTCATAAAATTTTTCCTTATTTTTTAGGTATTTATACAATGAACTTGAATATAGATTTGAGTAATATGCAATTTGATAATCATTTTCTATTTTATCATTATTTGGATTTAATAATTTAGAAAAGTTATCATACTCTCCATTAATTTCAAATTTTTGATATCTAAATAGTTTAGCTAATTCAATAATAAAAAGAAAATCTAATGTATCTATTGATTTTTTATCATCATAAAAATAGAATTTATTTAAATTATTGACAATCATTTTATCTCCAAATTCAATATTAATGTATGGATAATCATATTCATCATATATTATAAAAAACATACCATCTTTATTTTTATTTTTATAAAATAATTCATATGAATCAGTTCCATCAAACCAATGGTAAAATACTTTATATTTTCTTGATTCATTTAGATGTTTAGAATACCATTTTAAATTAATATAATTGTCAAATTTAATTTTTTCACTATTTAATACATATTTTTTTATAAAATTATTAATAATTCCTATTTTATCATTTGTATCATCATTTAGAATCAACAAACTTGATTCTAAATCAATGTAATTATTTGATTCATCTTCAGTAATAATTTTTTTATAGTTATTGCCAATTAATTCAAATTCATATTTTTTTGTAATATTCTTTTCATAATTTTTATTAGTATGATAATATTTAAAATTTTCATTTTTAGAAATAAGTTTTAATCTAGAATTTTGAATTAATAGTATTTCTTCTTCTTTTGGAAACATTGATAAATTTTCTATAAACAAGCATTTTGCTGTTGAAGGAATTATTTTAATTTTTGCTAAAACAACTCCAAATTTAATTTCATTTTGAGGTGAGTAAAATGGATCTCTTGTTGTTGAAATAAATCCTTTATCCTCAAAAATCTCTCCAACTTTTAAATTTCTAATAAAGAAATCATCCCAAATAAATCTGTAAATAAAATATTCTTTATCTAGAGATGGACTTTCTAAAATTTTATTTGATAGTTTTTGTATCATTTTATTATATGGATTTGATTTATCAGGAATATTTTGTGTTCTAAGTAAGTTATTCATAAAATAACTTCCCATAAATGAATAAAATGTTACAAGTGAAATTAATTTATTATCTATTATAAATTTTGTTTGTTTAAAAATTTCATCAAATGAAACATCATTTGATGTTATTGTTTTACATATTTGATAATGAATATTTGTATCTAATATATCTATTTTTTCTAATTCTTTTTCTTTAATAACTTTCATATTTAATCCTAAATTAATTAGTTCATCTCGACTATAATATGGTTTGTTATGATAAAAATATTTATTAAAACTATTTCTTTTGCATATCGATATTTGTAATCCAATCTCTGAACTATTTTTGTATAATGTCTTTATTGATGTTTCATATAAGATATCAATATCATAATTATTTATAATATTAAGATTATATTTCAGTGCACTTGTTTTAGTCTTTTTAAATTTGTTTTCAATCCAATTCTTTACTTCTAAATTAATAAATCTATAATGACAATTGACTAATCTTTGATATAAATTTTTATTGTTTATTGGATAAATTTTTTCTGAATATATATCATACATTGGTATATACTCTTCATATCTTGATATTTTCTTCTTATCTTCTTTTTTAATAATTTTTACTTTTTCATTAAAAATTTTTTTAATAAGTTCAAGATTGATTTTCATTTTAATAAGGTTTATAAAATAATTTTATAGGTATAAAATTATTTTATTCGAAAATTAATTAACATTTACAGGATGTCCGTCTATAGAATATGTAATTTTATCTGAAGAATCAAAATTTTCTATATTCACTGTCCTTTTGGATAAAAATTTATATAAAAAAATACAGATAGCGGCAATAATAATTAAATTGAATATTAATTCTGATAAACATAAATTTGTATTAATACTAATATTTGATGTTTGCATATATAGAAAGATTTAGAAAAAAACTTTTAGAAAGATTTAGAAAAAACTTTTAGAAAGATTTAGAAAAAAACTTTTATAAAATTAATCTTTCTTATTTTTAAGTAAATGATAAAACAAACTATGTCCTGTAAATAATGTACAAGCTGCCCCTACTAGATAGTTCATTTTTATACCATATATTTTATCAAAATTAATTCTTAATATTTTTGATGTTAAATACCACCCTGAAAATGGTAATAACACCCATGCACCACATGTATTATCTTTAGAACACAAAGTATTCAATTCTTTCTTATTTTCTATATATAAAACATACGCCATTGGTATTTGATGAAATAATATATCACCCATAACCAAACATGAATACGAAGGTTTAATTTTATAATTTCCTATTTTAATTGTTATTTTTCTAGGATAGATATAAATCATATATCCTCCTAATAAACTAGTAACAAATATAGATGCTTTTAACGGATGATTAAAAGGAACTAAATTATTTTTTCCTAAGAGAAACCATGAAAAATTCCAAGCTGACCAAAGTTGAATCATTATACATATTAATACTATATTTATTTAAATTAATTTTTAAAATTTACGGCGTATTAATTGAATCTACATATACATAAAAAAATTGAATATATTTATTTATAGTTATATTAACTTAAACATATATAAAATGAGTTGGAACTCCAAGCGAATGAATGATAAAAAAGAAGAATTAGGGTTAGAACCTAAAAAAGAAATTATTGACTATAGTGCTAATATGACAAGAAAATTTAGTAATAATTTCGAGACCAAGTCTGTAAATTCAGACTATTCTAATAATAGTAGAGGAAATAGTAGTAATGGTGGCAGAGGAAGAGGAAGAGGTCGTGGAGATGATCAAGGAGGAAGAGGTCGTAGAGATGATCAAGGAGGAAGAGGTCGTAGAGATGATCAAGGAGGAAGGGGTCGTAGAGATGATCAAGGAGGAAGGGGTCGTGGAGATTCAAAAGAAGATCTTTTTAGTAAGAAAATTTCGTTTCCTGATTCTGATTATCAAGGTGGAAGAGGTAGAGGTGATTATCAAGGTGGAAGAGGTAGAGGTGATTATCAAGGTGGAAGAGGTAGAGGTGATTATCAAGGAGGAAGAGGTGATTATCAAGGTGGAAGAGGTAGAGGTGATTATCAAGGTGGTAGAGGTGATTATCAAGGTGGAAGAGGTAGAGGTGATTATCAAGGTGGAAGAGGTAGAGGTGATTATCAAGGTGGAAGAGGTGATAGAAAAAATTATAGCAGTGATCAATATTTAGTAAAGATGTCTGGAGTTCCTAATGATATTGATGCAGATGAGTTAAAAGAACAGATTTATGAATGGGGTGAACTAGGAAATATTAGTATTAAATCATACACATCTTTCAATCGCGAGACAAACCAAGAGGTTATTGAAAATACATGTGCATTTATTAATTTCAAAAACGAAGATGCAGCAAAAAATTTTGTTGAAGCTCATGATGAAACTGTTCTTGGTCATATGGTTATTAATGTAGAATTGAAGAACAATTTTCAGAAAAAATAACCTTTTTAATTTTTTTATTATTATGTGAAATAATTATTTTATTTTATTTAAATCTATTTTTATTTAAATCTATTCTTATTTATATGTACTATTCTATAGATGGAAAATTAATTAACAGTAACAATTCAGAATTAAAAAATAATATTAAATTTAAGGAAGATTTTTTAAATATTCCTTTTTTTCAATTTACTTCTGCAACAAATGCAGGTTTAAAATCAACAAAAAATATTGAATCTGATAATGATATCATTGTTAAAGGAAATATTAATTTAGATGGCAAAATGATAAAAGATGGTAAAGAAATTAATATTTCAAAATTAAATTCTGATAATTTTAATGTTCCAAATTTAAATGTTGATGGGAAAACTATTTTATTAGATAAAGTTGGTGTTGGAACACCAACACCTTTATCCAAATTTCATGTTAATACTAGTAAAACTTGGGATGGTATAGTTTTATATAATAGTTCAAAATTACTTGGTAAAATTGGAAAACATGAAGATGATTCAGGTTACTTTAATTTATATTCAGATGGTAATGCAAAAGTATCAATTCATTCAAAAAGTACTAGTAATTCATTTATTAATAATGGAGGTAATTTTGGTATAGGAACACCAACACCTTTATCTAAATTTCATGTTAATACTAGTAAAACTTGGGATGGTATAGTTTTATATAATAGTTCAAAATTGCTTGGTAAAATTGGAAAACATGAAGATGATTCAGGTTACTTTAATTTGTATTCAGATGGTAATGCAAAAGTATCAATTCATTCAAAAAGTACTAGTAATTCATTTATTAATAATGGAGGTAATTTTGGTATAGGAACAAACACACCAACTTCTAAATTAACTGTTCATGGTGGAACTTTAGGTAATAAAAAAGGAGATAAAGTAACTATATCTGAATTTAATAATAATAATGCAAACATGAATAAATTAAAAATACAAAACATTAGAGATGAAAATGGTAAAGATTGGCATACAACATCAACAAAAATTGTTCAAGTAACTGATGTAACCGAACAAGGTTATATTAAATTTAATGGATCTGATAATCATTATGGAATGAGTATGGGAACATTAGGAAATGATAAAATAACAATATCTCAAAATAGTATGAAAATTAATCCATTTTCACCTAATCCATCTGGAACCTACTATACAAGTTTTAAACAATCAGGAAAACGTAAATATTGGCATTTTATATGTGCTTTTGAAGCTGATCATGAATATAATTTACAAACAAATATTGAAGTAGAATTTTCTCAACATTCTAAGTATAGTCAAACAACTGGTTACCATAATAGAGGATCACGTTGTGTAGGAAAAGTTAATCTTCAAATAATATCAGATTCTCCATCTAATAAAGCAGATTCAAATAGATCAGATGGTAGATATGAAATTCATGTAGTAAATAATTCATTGTTCACTGACAATGGTACTTTTAGTAATCATAGCTTTTTCTTATTATCATATGGTAAATTCTATTACTTAGTAACTTCTGTTGGAAATAGTTGGGAAGATCTTACAAGTAATTATTCTTCTATGTTTAAAATAAATATATTAGATCCTTTTATTAGAAACGTAGAAGTATTTAACAGTAATCATATTTTAAACAATAATTATAGACCGTCAGATATTACAAAAAATAAAACTGACCCAAAATTTTTAAAACCAAATGTTGGATTTTTAGGAGATTCTAATTTTGGAATTGGTAACTATTTATTTTTAAATATTTCTGGAAAAGGAAATGGAAATAATAGTGTCATGAATTTAGGACAAAATATTCATTCTAGTATATAAGTTTAAAATCTAAATTAAAGAACAAAAAAATTAATTAGTTGTAGATAATCATAAAATCTTAGATTTGAAAAATTAAGATAATTTTTTCTTGGTTTACCATGTAGCCCTAATGCATAACTATCTTTATGATAATTATGCATTCCCATATAATGAAATTTTTCTTTTTCTTTTGGATAAAATAATATAACTAAAATTATTACAAATATTATTGAAAATATAAAAAAATTTTCTTCAATAAAGTCTAACATTATATTTAGAAAGATTAATTTTATTTAGAGAAGCGTATAAATTTAATCTTTCAAAAAAATTGAATTAAATAGAAATTTTATAGTATATACATATTTATGCAATACCAAGATTTTATGATGAGCGGTATGATATTTAATATTATTGATAAAGCATTACATAATTTGAAAACTGGAGTAATTTATTTTGATATTTTAATTACAATTGGTTCTTTACTATTATATAATATTTTTAGTGATAATAAAAAAATTTCTGATATTTATAAATATTTTATTAATTTCTTTTCAATGAAGTCAGAAGAAAAAAGTATATTATTTATATCTAAAAAGGGGGCGTGTAGTCATGTATTTAAGTCTCTTCTGTATTTTTTATCTGAAGAACCTAATAAAAAAAATATTAGTAGTCTAATCGAAGATATTAATAGTAAATATAATACATGGGGAGATTATAATGAAGGAGATGATAATAGAACTTTATATAGAGTAAATCAATTGAATGATTTTAATTTTACAGAAAATATTAGAGGTAGAATTTCTACTGAAAAAGAAGAAACAACTGGAAACAATGGTAAAGTAAAATATGAAGAATATGTAAATTTAGAAATATTTACTACCAAGTTAACATTAGAAGAATTAAAATTATTTGTTGAAAAATGTCATAAATCTTACAAGAAAAAATTAAAAGAAAAACTAATCTCCAATCAATCAATTATCACTATAGAAAGTGCAATTAATAAAAAAAAATCTTCTGATGATGACGAAGATATTAATATTAAGAAAAAAGATTGGATATCATTCAAGACTTTTGATAATACTTTTTTTCCTGACATTGAATGTGTAGTTAAAAAGATAGAATTTTTTATTAATAATAGGGAATGGTATGAAAAGAAAGGTTTACCTTGGACATTAGGAATTATGTTATCTGGAATTCCAGGATCAGGAAAAACTAGTTTTATCAAAGCTTTAATGAATTATACAAGTAGACATTGTGTAAATGTAAAACTTGATGATGATTTTAAAATGAGCGAATTAGAAACAATACTAGGAAATGAAGAGATTCATCCCGATATTATAATACCTATTGAAAAAAGAATTGTAGTTTTAGAAGATATAGATTGTATGGGAGATATTGTTAAAGATAGAGATATAATAAAAGAAGAAAAATTAAATGAAAATTTACTAAATAATAAATTAGTAAATAGTATTTCTGATAATAAATTAGTAAATAGTTCTCATGATAATAAAGTAGTAGGCCCAATAATTACATCTGAATTATTAAAAAAAGAATCAAAATTTAACCTGTCTAAGCTATTGAATATTATTGATGGCCTTGATGAACATCCTGGTAGAATATTAGTAATAACAACTAATAAACCTGATAGATTAGATAAAGCATTAATTAGACCTGGAAGAATAGATATAAGGCTAAATTTTGAAAATTCAGTAGATGAAGATATACATAAGATATTAAATCATTTTTGGGATAATAAATCTTGTAATTTATTAGAAAATAGTAAATTTAAAAAGTTTGATAAAATGTTTTCACCAGCAAGTATTATTAATTTTTGTAGGATATGTAATTCATATGAGGATACATTAAATTTATTAGAACAAAAATATTTAGATCTTAAATCGACAAAAAAAATTAATTCATCAAAGAAGTTGCAAAAGAAGTCATCAAAGAAGTCACAAAAGAAGTCATCAAAAAATTCGGAAAATTCTGAACAAAACATCAATGAAACCAAAGTTTAATTTAAATGAATATAATCTATATAATTAATATGTATAATTTGGAAATTTATCCTTCTCAAATTAAAAATTTAAGATTAAGAAAAGAATTAGAAAAGCTAGAAAATGAAAATGAAAATGATTATTTTATAAACTCAATAGTTAGTAAATGCAAACATTATACTGGTATATCCAATAATAAATGTAGTAATATAGATTATTCAATAAATATTTCACTAAATTTATATAATTATATTGATGATTATATAGATTGTGAATTAAATTATTTAAATAATTATCCTTTTAAACAACCATCTTGTAAAATAAATGGAAAGGATTACAGAGAAATATTATATAGAATGAATCGAGAAAGATATAACGATAAGATAAATTATGGAATTATTTTAAAAAAATACATAAATTATGGATTCAAATCATGTCCGTGTTGTGATTCTATTTTTTATAAAAATCAAAATAATTTTTTATTAGGTATAACTGATTATTTAGATGAAATAAAGAAAGTAATACTTTGTAAATATAATAAAGAACAATTAATATTATCAAGAAATATTATGAATAATAAAATAGGTATTGAATTTGAATCTGTTTATGAATATTTAGTTGGTAAAATTTAAATTTATTGGATGCTCTTTTAGACCAACAGTGTTTGTATCTTTAATTATTGTAGAACCATCGTCTTTTGGATTATCTGGATTTATAGCTGAAGTAATCATTAATTTATCCATATTAATACCACCAAAACAACAACAAGTATTATTTTTTCTGAATGTATCTATTGTGTATTTATAACTTAAATTAGCATTGTTAGTAGAAAACACATCTATTCCATATCCACCATATAGACAAGAATAATAATTATTTTCAATATCTACAGTTGATCCATCTGGTGCTCTCGTAGAATTTTCATCACCTAAAGACATTCTATAATTAATTTTAATTAGTGAATCTGGAGGTTTACACATAAAAATTTGTTTTTTGGGTGTATCTGAAAAAAACATGTATGAATTATTAGATGTAAATGATATACCATTTGTAATTGAAATATTTTCAAATATAGTAGTTGTTTTTAAATCTGGTGATAATTTATAAATATTACCAATTGGACGTCTTGGAATGTTCAAATCCATAGTTCCAATATATAAATTACCTTTTCTATCACATTTCCCATCATTGAATCTCATATTTTTTTTAAAATTATCATCAATAAATTCTGGAATATATACATAATTAAATCCATTTTTAATTCTAAAGTCATATACTCCAAAACCATCTTCAACAACAGTAAACATTTTACTTGAATCAATTAATGCTAGACAAGTTGGTTTTAATTTTCTACCTTTATCATGAATATCATACGTATTGTAAAATTCATCAAATTTCTTTATCTTATAATCTTCAATGTCTACCCAATAATAGGTATTATTAAAATGATTCCATATTGGAGATTCACCTAATATATTTGGTTTATTGATTGTGTACATCATATATATATTTTCGTAGATAAAAATTTTTTATCTACAAAAAATAAATTTAGAAAATCTTTCAATTTAAAAAATCTTTCAATTTAAAAATAAACTATTTAATTATTCAATGTCATTACAGATTTTAAACTTATTTTATAATTATCTTTATATGTTAAAAATAATTATTACAATTTTATATTTATATTTTAGATCACAAAACGATCTTACATTTACTCTAGAACCATATTCTTTAACAAAAAATGATTTGCTAGGAATAATATTTTTTTGTGTAAGTTTAATTCCAAATCATAGCTATTCATTTATTTATTGTTTGATTCCTTTAAGAAATTTATTTATGCATTGTATACAAAAAATAATTCCATATTTATCAGAAAAAGAATTAGAAAATGAGTTAGTTAGAAATATAATTGCACAAGCATTTACTATTTGTTGTGTTCTTTTATATAGCTATTTTGATTCAAATAATAGTAATCAAGAATACTCGTCAACAAACTTTACAAAAACATTAGAGAAAATATTTATAATACAAAGTATATTGTTTACAATAATTGGTACACTAGAAAGATTTAATTTTGGAAAACAAATGAAAAAATCTTTTATTTTACACAAGTTAATTTTTAGTGTACTATTAGGTTTTTCTGAAGAACTTCAATGGAGAGAATTCTTCCAAAATAAAACTGATGTTTATTTCCAAGCAATTGTATGGGGATTAAATCATTTTGTTAAAGGAGAAGGGGTAGAATTTGATTTTCAATCAATACAGTTTACTCAATTATTATACTTTATTTTAGCAACATTATATGCCTATTTTGTTGGATTATTTGAAAATAAATATATAAAATATGCAAGTCATATAAGTATTGAATGGCTTGTTATAGATAATTTAATAAAATAAAATTTATTTAACATAATGTATAGTTCTTCCGTTTAGTTTTTCTCTATAAACAGGCTTACCATTAATATCATTTTCCTGCATATATACAAAAAAGTGTCTATTATAATCTTCAGCAAATTTAAATTTTTTATCAACAACTCCATATTTTAACCCTAAATTTTTATTCCAATTATTAAAAGCAATTTGCCTCATTAAATACCATATCAATTCTATTTCGGAATTAGATAACTTTCCAATTTCTTTGAATGGATCAACTTTGGCCAAATATAGTATATCAGCTCTAATATAGTTTCCACATCCTGATGCTACTTTTTGATCAAGTAATGCGGATGCTATCATTGTATCTTTTCTCTTTCTTTCTAGTCTTTTTTTAAACAATTCAACACCTAACATTTGATGTTCTTTGTTTTTTAAATTTTTGTCTATTGCTAATAAATCAGGTCCTAAAGTTTTTAATTTTTTAGCTAAATTTTCTTTATCGCATAAAATTATAGTTCCGAAATTTCTGTAATCATTAAAATGAACATTGTAATTATCTTGAAATATAAATGAAACATTGTTATGTTTTAGATCATCTTCTTTTGTCCAATAACCAGTCATACCTAATGTATTAAATAATGTAATATCTGAATCTTCATTATTTTTATCTTTAAATTCCCACCACATAAATTTCCCATGACAGTTTACATTTTTAACAGTTAAAGGTAAACTTGATTTAAATTTTTCATAATTTGTTGGTAATTTTTTTAAATATCTACCATTGTTTATTTTTACATTTACAAGTTTTAGATTTGATACCATATTATTAACTTTTGTTGACATTTTTTTTACTTCAGGTCCTTCAGGCATATAAAACAAATATAAAGGAAAACTTTAAATTATATTCATATGAAAGTTCTAATTTATGGACACAAAGGTTGGATTGGTAAACAAGTATTGGATTTACTTAAGAATCATACTGTTATAATGGGAAATGTAAGAGTTAATAATAAAAAAGATTTAGAAATGGAGATACTAAATTCAGGTTGTACTCACATTATGTCATTTATTGGTAGAACACATGGTAAAATTGATGAAAAAGAATATACAACAATTGATTATCTTGAACAAAAAGGAAAATTATATGAAAATGTAAGAGATAATTTATTTTCTCCTGTTTTATTAGCATTACTTGCTAAAAAACATGATAAGCATTTTACTTACCTAGGTACAGGTTGTATTTTTAAATTTGATGATGATCATCCTTTTGGTGAGGAAATTAATGGTTTCGATGAATCATCTGTTCCAAATTTTTTTGATTCTTCTTATTCTGTTGTAAAAGGATTTACTGATGAATTAATGCATTTATTAGATTCTAATACTCTTAATTTAAGAATTAGAATGCCAATTACTGATTGTAATAGTAAAAGAAATTTTATTAATAAAATTACAACTTATGAAAATATTTGTTCAGTTTCTAATTCGATGACAGTTTTACCAGAGTTGTTACCATTGGCAATTGATATGGCTGAAAATAAGATTATTGGTACTGTAAATTTAACTAATCCAGGTTTAATTAGTCATAATGAAATATTAGAAATGTACAAAGAGATAGTTGATCAAAATTTTGAATGGAAAAACTTTTCAATTGAGGAACAGAATAAAATACTTGATGCTGGTAGATCTAATAATTATTTAGATACTACTAGATTAAAAAAATTATATCCGAATGTAAAAAATATAAAAGATAGTGTAAGACAAGTTTTAATTAATATGAAAAATTCTTCATAGATATTTTGTATTCTAATTAGGTTTAAAGAATATTTAGCATTATTTAATAAAATGGAGGTGACACTCAATATTAATGATAAAGATTATCCTGAAGTTTTTAAACTTAAGCAAAGAGAACGTGATAAAAAGTTAAAAGACATATTTAGAACTGGATATGATATTCATTATCCTAAAATTAATAGTAAAAAAGATAATGAATATTGTCAAATTTTAAGAAAATTAGAAGAGATAAATGATTCAAAAGACGACTCATCAGATTCATTTTTAAGTAATCAAATTGATGATATGATGTCGTCAATTCAAAAATTAACAGGTGTATCAAATAATTCATCAAAAAAAGGTGAAGTTGGAGAACATATGTTAGAACAAGTAATAGCTCAACGTTATGGGGATTTAGCATATGAGAATAAAGCAAAAACTCCTCATTCAGGTGATGCTTGGTTATCTTATCCAGATGGTAAAACTATTATGTTAGAATCTAAAAATTATAATTATAGGGTCAATAAGGATGAATTAGAAAAAATGGAAAAAGATATGATAACTAATTATATCAAGTTCGGTATATTTATTTCTTGGTGTAGTACTGTTCAAAATAGAAAAGATTTAGATATTCATACATTTTATCATAATGGTGAAACATATATAGTAATTGTTATTAGTAATTTATCAGAGGACATTAATAAACTTGATTTAGGACTCCAGCTAATGAGAAAACTATTAATTAATTTTTCAGATATGAGAAGTTTCCCTTGGCTTGTTGATGATTTAAAAGATAATTTAAGTAAACTAGAATGTTTAATCAATAAAAATTACAAGCTAAGAGATAATTTTTATAACATGAGTAATACAATAACAGATTCATTAAATAACTATTATTTATATATGAGAGAGTACCAGTACGATATTGAAAAGAATATTAAAGATATTGTTGATTCAATAGATTCAACAATAAAAAATAGTATTGAAAATCAAAATGAGCCATTAAATAAAAATATTGAAGAGTTCAATGAATCTAAAAAATGGTTATTAGATCACAAGTCAAATCCAAAGATTTATCCAGTGTTAGAATCATTCAATGATTTAATAAATGAAAACAAAATAAAAATTAATGATGAAAGTTTGATAAGAAATAATGAAAAAATTGGTAATTTAAAAATCCAAAAGAAAAAGGTATTAGTTAGTTTAAATGTTGGAGTTTGTATAGAATTAGATGATAAGAATTATTTATCAACTAATCTTTTATTAAATGACATTTTTAAAAAAATATAAATTTATTTAAATCTATTTAAATGTATATGAGACAATATTTATACATTCTTATGTTTACAGTTATTTTAATGCTTATCTGCACCTGTAAAAAAAGGAAAGAATATTTTAATTCTGATTTAAAATTTAAAAATCAAATTATGAAAAAAGAAGCATTTGAACCTAATTGTTCAAGTATATATGGTAAATATAATCCTAGATGTAGATCAAATTCAGGATCTTCTGAGATCCCTGTGATCTCTGATCAATATCTTTCGAAGAAAGATGATCAATATCTTTCTAATAAAAATTTACATTCCAACCTATATCATGTAGGATACTATACACATATGGATCAAAAGTATCCTATACTAGATATTAAAAATAAAAATAAAGTTAAAAAAGGATTAGGAAGATATATTCTTAATGGTAAAAATATAAAACCTTTTTCACAAAAACATTGGGATAAAATATTTTATTTTAAAAAACCTTTTCCTTATGAAAATAATATTCCCTATTCATTTATATTTAATTTCTTATTTTCAGGTAAGATTACTAACAATTACATTAAAAAAACTTATTATATATTTGAAAAAAAAATGGGATCTAATCTTTACAAATATGTTTTATTTGAATATTTAAATGGAACTTTAAAATTTTCTTTTAGTTTGCCTGATAGAAATAAAATTAATCTAGGTGATATAGTTTTTATTAGAGATAGATCATCTACTCTAGGTCCATTCACTTTTGTTGGTTAAATATATTTAGCTATAAAATCTTTTTTAAGATTTTATAATTAATTAATTATGTATAATATTCATCTAAACATCTACATTCTGTTGAACACTTGATGCACTTTGTTCTTGTGTTTCTTCAATTGGTGAATCTGGTGCTAAGTTTGCAGTTAGTTTTTGAAAAATTACTTTTAGTACATATGATTCGTCAATTGTAAATGCTCCTTTTGATGAAGCTTGATTAAGCATTGACCAAAGTACATTCAAACTTTGAACAACTGTAAGATTATCAAGATTTACTTGTTGTTGTGGTTGTTGTACTTGTTGTTGTACTTCTTGGGTTGTTGTTTCACCTTCTGTGCTAGACATATATAAATTATATGATTTTTTTCTTTAAATAAAATCTCCAGAGATATAAATATTTTGAAAATATCTCTATAAAATTTAATATTTTAAAATGGACATTTTTTTAGTTCATTTTCAAAATTTCCATTAAATTTATTTTGATTATTTTCATCCAAAAATTCTACTATAAATTTTAAAATTGTTCTATACCCAAATGTTACAGGAGTAACTTTATGTAAAACTGAAACTGGTTTCACTATTGCTAAAGTATTTGGTTTTGGTGTAACTTCTTTTGTAAATAACATATCATATAAAAATTTACTATCAGAAGTATTTTCTAAAGTTAAAACAACTTCAAAACAATTTGGTGTAAACATGGGTGTATCCATATGCCATCTCATCCCATTTGAACCTGTCGGGTACATTCTTAGTTCAATTGGAAAAGTAGGTCTTGATTTATAATTTTTATCAGAAATTGATTGTATGTATTTATTAAATTGTGGATCATCATAAATTAAATCATATATTTCTTTATGTTTTTCAGGATGTAGACATAATGTTTTTCTATCTTTTACTCTTTCGTCATATTGTAAGTTGCTTAATAGAGGTTTACAATATTCACTAATCTTATTAAATTTGTTGTCTTCAAAAAAATTATCTTCTATCCAAATATCATTTCTACTTCCTCCTTTTTGTAACCTTTTTAATTTCTTTAGTTCAATATATTTTGTTTTATATTTAATATATTTTGTTTTGTATTTAATATATTTTTTTTTGAAATTATCATTCTCATTAAAATCCATTTATATTAACTTATAAAAAAATTTGTAAATTATTTTGTATGTATTTATATATGCAAAGTTATTATAACAAATTTATAAAGTATAAATCAAAATATTTAAAGTTATTAAATGAACATAACATGAAAGGCGGTGAACAAAAAGTTGGTGAACAATCAGTTATTTTATATGAAGAATCGGCTGATCAATCAGTTATTTCATATAAACCATCGGCTAAACAACTTGCTCTATCTGGCCCCCCCAATACAGTAGCAACTATACATGATACACGGCTTAGTGAATAT
>Ga0209264_1000597_pt1 | contig 26154 bp, 21 predicted proteins | sample SaaInlV_DNA_150m_FD_184687 | JGI IMG/M metagenome (GOLD analysis project Ga0209264, IMG submission 184687) | Marine microbial communities from expanding oxygen minimum zones in the Saanich Inlet - SI075_LV_DNA_150m (SPAdes) (version 2) | ecosystem: Environmental > Aquatic > Marine > Unclassified... | reverse complement strand
AAAAACTATTAAATGTAAATATTGCAAATTAAACAATAATTTTAAAAAAATTATTATTTATAATATAAAAAATAAAAAAATGTTTAAATGTAAATATTGTAGTTGTATATCAAATTATCAAGAATTAAATAAAAAGAATATTACTCATAAAATTAAATTTTTATAATTTTTATATTTTTATAGTAATTATCATTAATATTTAGATATTTATTATGATTTTCTATTTTATTATTATTAATATTAATAATATTATTTTTGATTTCTTTCTCTTTTAATTTTAATATCATTTTTTGTGTTATAAAGCCATAAAATAATTCAATATAAACATTTTCAGTAGTCATTATTTTAATATTATTTTTCATTGTAAGAAATATTATTTCATTGAAAATATATTGAGAATTACTTTTTATATAAATAGATAATTTAAAATCATTAATTTTTAAAACTAAGTTAATGTCAAAACTCATAGGATTATATATTCCTAATAATAAATCACCTTCATATGAAAGAATATTATAATATAAATTTTTATTTAAATATTTATGTTTAATGTATAATTTAATTTTATTTTGATAATCTTCCCTATCAATAAACTTATGAAAACTTCTATATTTATTAAAATCATCTTGTTTTAAATTTTTTATTTTATCAATAAAATGTTTAGTATTAATAACCATAACAAATAAAATATATTATTATAAAAATATTTTTTTAGTTTAATTAAAAATTGAAATAAATTATAAATTGTAAAAATTAAAAATGAACGATTTTATTGATAAAAAAATGATGTGTGAATTAAAAATTAATGATAATATTATTTATAAAAATGAAATATGTAAAATAGAAGAAATAAGTAAAAATAAAAGTTATGGTAGAAAAAAAAGCAGGAGTATTATTTCTATAGAATGTGTAAATATTTTTAATGACAAAAAACATTGGTTTGTCGAATATCATGATAAAAAAATAGAAATTCCATTAATTGAAAAATACAAATGTGAAATTATTTGTCACAAAAAATTATCAATTGAATTATTTAATGAAAAAATAAATAAAATATTTGAAATATATATTGATAATTTAAAAGATAGATATATAATAAATAAATTAAATAAAATAAATATAATTAAAGGAATAATTGTTTTAGTAATAAAATATAAAAATTTATTAAGAATTGTTGAAATTTTATAAAATTTCAATAAAAAATAATTTATATAATTAATTATCAATGTTTGGTTTTTTTAGTTTATTAAATGTAATATTAGATGAACATAAATTTAAAAAAATAGGTGATAATTATAAAAATAATTATTCAGGTAAAATATTATCAAGATTAATAGAAGTAGAACAGAATACTATAATTGGGTATCATAAAAATAAATTAAAACAAAATGAAGACATGATTGAAAATATAACATTATGTTTAATTGGTGTTATAAATAACTATGATGAATTATCAAATATTCTTAATATAAAAATAGATAATGAAGATAATTATTATGAGTATATTATTTATTTTTATAAAAAATATGGAATTGAACAGACTTTAAATATATTAGATGGTATGTATTCATTTATTTTATTTGATAAAGATAATCAAAAATTATATGTTATTAATGATTACATTGGAATTCATAATATTTATGTATATCAGGATATTAATAATCATCATTGTATCACAACAGAACTAAAAAATATAAAGAATTTATACAACATAATAAATCATGATTTATATTACAGTAATAATTACAATTATAAAATAGTTAAATTGAATAGTGGTACATATACTATATTTAATTATGATAAAAAAATGGATATGTGGAAATTAGATAAAATAAATGTTAAATATCATAATTTTAATTCATATAGGTATTTGTTAAATACTTGTTTATTAAATATCAATAATTTGTATTTGGAAATGTATAATATGTTAAATATTACTTTATTAAAAAATAATTTTAATAATAATTTTGTTTCACTTGTGTTAGATGGAGATATTTATGGTGGTATAATATGTTATTTAATTCATAATATATACAAACAAAAAGATAAATTAAAAATGTTAGAAATATATTCACTAACATTAAATAATTATTGTGATTTGAAAAAATCAAAATTAATAGCTGATTTTTTTAAAATAAGATATAAAGAAATAGTGGTGGATGAAACTAAATTAATTGATATAATTAACAAAGTTATTTACAAATTAGAAAATTATAAGTTATCAAAAATTAGAAAAGGAATTGAAAATTATATAATATATGATTATATTGAAAATAATTCATTATCAAAAAATATTATAAATAATTTTGGTTCAATGGAATTATTTGGAAATTATTTGGAAAAAAATGATGACACAATTATATATGATAAGGAAATTCGAAATAATTTAAATGAAATACAACATAATAACCTATTTAATTTAAATAACAATTTAAATATTAAAAGTCCATATTATGATAAAATATTTATTAATTATTATTTGTCAATTCATCCATCAATAAGAAATAACAATATTAAATCATTTTTAATAAAAAATTCCATTAATCATATTATTAATGATAATAATATTTTAAAATTATTTAATAAATTAAATGAAAATAATAATAATTTCATTAATGAATTTACTGTTAGAATAAAAAAATCTATCAGTAATCATTTGAAATTAAAGAATATTTATGATTTTAAAAGTTCCAAATATGATAATTTATTAAGTGATATAGACGAAGAAAAATATTACAAAGAAATTTATGACAACCAATATTTATAAAAAAATTGAAAATTTAATATTTTATATTATTAATTTAGTTTACACCCTTGAAGATTTAAAATGAGACAAAATTTTAATATATAAATATTTATATATTAAATGCCAAAACACAAAAGCGAAGACTATAAAATATCAGCAGTTAAATATTATCTTAATAATGATGTTAGTTTAGATGATGTATGTAAAATTTTTGATTGTCCTAAACAATCTTTATATAGATGGGTTAAAAGATATGAAGAGTTAGAAGAAATTAAAAGACTAAGTAGAAAACCTAATTCTTACAAAATAACTAAGGAACAAGTTAAATATGCCATGCAAAAATTAAAAGAAAATGAACAGATTACAATGGAAGAATTACATAAAATAATTAAAAAGAAATACAAAAATTTTGATATTACACCACAACATTTAGGTCAAGTCATAAGAGATAATAATATAACAAGGAAAAGAACACGACATGAACATTACCCAAAAGAAAGATACGGAAAACCTACAGATATTAAAAAGGAATTGGATGCATTTTATAAAGAAATTAGTAAATATTCACTTAATAAAATTATTTCTTTTGATGAAACATCAATTAGTCCAGCTTTAATAATGGAATACAGTAAATGTTCTTTAGGAAAAAGATGTGTCATTAAAACTGATGATAATTATGTTTTTAGAAAATTTACTTTATTATGTGCTATTTCTAATTCTAAATGTATAGGTGCAACATTGTATAAAGAAGGAGGTATGACTAAAGAAAGATTTGTTGAATTCTTAGAAGCAAATATATTTAATAAATATAAAAATCATTTAATTATTTTAGATAATGCAGGTAGTCATAATAACGAATATGTTAAACAAGCAATTATAAATAGTGGTAACAAATATATATTTACAATCCCTTATACTCCTAAAACAAATTGTATAGAGAATTGGTTTAATCAAATAAAACATTATTTGAAGTTAAATAAAAAAGTATTGAAATATGATGAGTTAGTTGTAGAAATTAGAAATGCCATAAAACAAGTTAAGAAAGAAAATTATAAAAACTATTTTGAGAATGCTTACAATAAAGATGCATATAAAGATTATGTTAAAAAAGATTCTACATTAAAAAGGAAACTAAAAAATTATAAGGATTAAATTATATAAAAATTTCATAATATAATCATATAATATGAAATTAAAAAGTGTTTTATATAAAAAAGAACAAAATGAATTAGTTAATAAAATTATGAACATTTTAGAATTGGATAATGAAAATAGTATTATTTTATATAATCTTGATTATGATAAATCAAAACAAGATAAAATATTAGAATTAATACCTGAAATTAGAAAATATTATAGTTTTTCAACTATCATAGGAGCATCAGAACCAACAAAAGCAAAAAGACCTTATTTATCAATTATCAGACAATTAACAAAAAGTAAATATAAATTAAATAGTTATGATTATAGAATAAAACAAGATGATAAAGAAGATATTAGAACAAAGAAATATATTTTTGAATTATTATAAAAATTGAAAAATAAAATGTATAACAATATATTCATAATAAATAAAAATATAACAATTAGCAATAATTATCATGAATAAAAAGATATTAATCAACGATACTTATTATGATTTAAAATTATTATCTGAAAAGTGTGATTATTTTAAATCTATGTATAATTTTGAACAAAGAGAAGAAATAGATTTATCACACAGAGGAAAATCCTATGAAATAATAATTAAAATTTTATTAGATGAATATATTTATGATGAAGATTATATAATTTATATTGATGAAATTATGGATTTGAAAAATGAATTGATGATTGAAAACAATGTTAAAATAAAAAGTATTGAGGAAATGTGTAATTGTATGATTTTAGCTATAGGTGAAATAGATAAATTAAATATATCAATATGGAGACATCAAAATAATAAACTAACTAAAAAACAAAAAAACAGTGAACAATACTCAAAAAAATATTGGAAAAATATTAGATATTTAGATTTATCATTTTCTTATAATGTAAATAAAAATATTTATGAGGAAAATGATTCTCTTAAAAAAGATAGATATGAAGGAATATTAAATTTTAATATTATTAAAGATGCTTATATGTATTCTAATATATTAAAAAAATCTAATTATTTAATTTTTAAAGATTTATCAAGCAAAAGAAGATCTAATCATGCGACTGGATTAAAAAGTTTTTTTGAATTAAAAAACTTATTATTAATGGATAATAATTTTGAATTATTATTAGAAAATGTTAATTTAAATAATAGATATTATACTAAATATGATTATAATAAAGAAGATGGTGAAACATTTATTGGTTGGATAAATAGCAATAAAATAAAAAAATTATATTTAATTAATTGCTTTTTTAACCTTGAAGATATTTATCGTTCAAAAGATAATATAAATTTACAACATTTAATAGAATATTATATTATATCTAATTTACCTAATTTAGAACATTTAGAAATGGAAAATTTGAAAATAAATGTTAAAAATTATCATAAAAATAAAACTGTAAATGTTGAAAATTCTATATGTTTTGAAAATATTTTTACAAAATTTGATAAAGAACATACAATTAATTATATTGATATATCAGATAATGATTAATTATTATGCGTTTATTTTTTGAAATTAAAATATATATAAAGTTATATAGATATAGTATAATATAATGAGTGCTATAAAAGAAAAAAAGACCAAACCACCAGATAAACCTACAGATTATTTTAAATGTATTAAAATACCACTTAAACATGTTTTGAAAAATCAAGATATTAATTTACCTAAAATTACTGATGCAGTAATTAAATGTAATAAAATTGTTATCAATACATTAATGTTTATAAAACTTTATTTATTAGATTATTTTGAAAAAAATAATAAATTGCCTGAAATAGATAAAATATTTGTTAATTCGTGTATGAAAATTTTATGTAATGAAAATGCATCTGGAAGACCACCAAAGAAAGAAATTAAAGAACTAAAAGATAAATTAACTGCTTTCTATAATTCTGATTATAAACCATTAATTAAGGATACTAATTTAGATTATACACATCTTAATACAGTTTTAGATTATCTTACAATTGGAATAATTACAATGTATGAAAATAATATAAAATTACACTATATTGAGTATATTGAAAGATTTGTTAATATTGTTTGGAAGAAAAAAGAAATAATAGTTAAGATAAAAGAAGAAAACAAAGATGAAGATAAACAAAAAGAATTAGTTAATGAATTTTGCAGACAATTAAGAAAGATTAAAACAGATATTTTAGAAATATCATCAGAATATAAATCAGATGTAAAATATCACAATTGGATAAAAGAAATAAAGAAAACAATAACACCTAACAAGGATAAATACCAAAAAGATAATTTATATTATGATTTACAATGTAATCCACAAGATTATTTACCTTGTATGATAAGAATGATGAAAGAAATAGAAAAAGATAAAGTTATGATTTATAATGTTTTTCCTATGAGAAATGATATTATTATGAAAAGCATAAAAATAGATACAACTACATTAGTTCATTTATTATTTACACAAAAACAAGGAAATAAAACAGATTATTTATTAGAAGGTAATTTGAAAAAATACGAAAATGAAATTTGGGAATTTTTCTTTAGAACTGAAAGACAATGTTTTAAGAAACCAAAATATACATTTCATCATATGATAGAAACAGATGGAGTTAGTTGTTCTATTTTAATGTTGAGAAATGATTTAATAGGTAAAAGAATACCAAATATTAAAATTGGTTCAAATACAGAACAATATATTGATGAATTAAGTGATTATACTAATATTAAAAATAAAAAGATTATTGCATATGATCCGGGTTTGAGCGATATTTTATATTGTGTTGATAATGATAATAAAGATGCTATAGAATTTAGATATACTCAAGATAGTAGAAGAAAAGAATGTAAAATTAAAAAGTATGCAAAAATAATTTTAGAATTCAAGAAAGAAAAAATAGATGGGAAAACAGTTATTGAATATGAAACAAAATTATCTAAACTTAATAGAAAAACATTAATTATTAAAGATTTCAAGGAATATATTAAGAAGAAAAGTGAAATAAATAACAAGTTATATAAATTTTATGAAAAATATATATTCAGAAAACTTAAACTAAATGGATATATGAACAAAAAAAAGAATGAACAAAAATTAATAAATAATTTTAGAAAAATATTTGGAAAACCTGAAGATATAATTATATGCGGGGGTGACTTTGAACAAAAACAACATATGAAATATAAAGAACCAACCAAAGGAAAGGGAATAAGAAAAATATTTAGAGATAATGGTTATAAATTATATTTAGTTGATGAATTTAGAACAAGTTGTATGTGTTCAATATGTAAAGAAGAAATAGGAAGATGTGAAAAATTTCAAATCAGAGAAAATCCAAAACCATATAAAAGTGGTAATATCTTAGTTCATGGGTTAATTAGTTGTAAGAACTGTTTTAATGTATGGAATAGAGATGTAAATGGTGCTACTAATATATATAGAATTGCCAAAAATGCAATTAATGGATTAGAACGACCAAAATATTTATGTAGGGAAAAGAAGGATGAAAATGTGAAAGTAGAAAAACCTAAAAAAGAAAAAGTTAAAAAAGTCGTTCAAAAAAAGTCAATAAATCAGTTAAGGTTGTCGCCTTAACAAAACCATAATTTACACGCTCTGCAACGGGCAAACCTTGAAGTTTTATTTTTTGACATTTTTTGTCTCATTTTAAATCTTCAAGGGTGTAAAGTATTGTTAATACTTATAAAATGAAATTGTTAAATATTGAAAACTCTTTAAAATATGTTTGTAATAAGGATGGTTCATATACTTTTATATTTGTTGATACTATATTAAATATGATAGAAAAAAAACAAGAATTAAATTTTTATTTTTTGGAAAATAAAAGGAATAATAATTTAATTCTTTCTCAATGTATAAAACATGAAATTAAGAGATAAGAATTTTTTCAAAAATATTTTAACAGGTCAGTATGTGATGACAACACAACATAGTATTATTTTACTATAATGTGTCAAATGCTCATCATGAGCTTTAAAGGTCGATTTTTATATTTAGTGCAATTTTTAATTGTATTGAGTATAATAAAAAAACATTGTGCAAAATAATAAATAAATTTAAATATTAGCTTTATAATTATCACATTCTGTTCTACATACAGGACATTTATGTGAAAATTTCAATAACCAATTATCAATACATTCAGTGTGAAATAAATGATTACATTTTAATAATCTTGCTTCATCTGTTTCTTCAAAATCTACTAAACAAACTGAACAATTAATATTATTTTTTTTTATTATATCATTAAAATTATTATAATGATCTTTTTTTAATTTGTCAATTTCTTCATGTTCTAATATTAATTTAACACGATTTCTGTCATATCTTTCTTCAACAAGATTATTTAACAAATTATTAATACCTTCTAAATCATAAATTTTAAGTAATTGATTAGCCATACAAGATTTTAACAATTCATAATCTTTAAAAAAGTAATTATCATAAAAGTGTGCATATCCAACTAATTGAATAGTAATTTCTTCAATGGTATAATTTTCTCTATATAATATATAATAAATTTTATCTATAAGAGATGTCATTGAATTAGATACTAAATTTGAACCTGTTAAATATATTTCATTAATTTTTTCATATAATTCAAAATCATATTTTTCTTCATATAAAATAAAAGCACTATCTATTAATTCATTTTTTTTCCTATTTGAAATAACACGAATATTATTTATTTCTTCAAATGAAATTTGAACATTGATAATATCATTACCTTCAACATTTTCATTACCTTCAACATTTTCATTACCTTCAACATTTTCATTACCTTCAACATTTTCATTACCTTCAACATTTTCATTACCTTCAACATTTTCATTGTTTTCAACATTTTCATTGTTTTCATTTTCTAAATAATTTATTTCAGCATTTATATTATTTATTTCATTTGTTAAATTAACAATAATATTTGTCATATTATTATTGTTATTATTATTTAAAATATTAAACAAGTCTTCCATAGGATTATTAACATTATTATTTTGATTATTATCAACAATATTATCATTAGTATTATTTAATTCTTGTTCCAATAAATTTGTGAATGTATCAACAAAAACATTATTATTAATTCTTACATTATTATCATCATCAAGGTTTGAACTTGTGGTTTCACTATCATTACTATCTAAACTATCATTACTATCTAAACTATCATTACTATCTAAACTATCATTACTATCTGAACTATTTAAACTATCATAATCTTCATCAGAACTATCACTGTCAGAACTATCACTGTCAGAACTATTTAAAAATAAGTTATGATTATGTTTAATATTATTTTTTAAATTATTATAACTATCATCATTATCATCATTATCATCACTCATAATATTATAATATACTTTTTTTATTAATTAGTATTAAATATAAAAGTTTAATTATATATATTATGATTAAAAAAATCAATTATTTATATAATAATGTTCCTTTTATAACAAATTCATATTTATCAAATAATATTTATAATAAAAATGATAATATAGATAATAATATTTTAGATATAAATGAAAATATATTTGTAATAAATTTTGAAAAACCAGTAGATATTAATGATAAATCATCTCTTAAATATAATGACCCGAATTATATGTTATTTAATAAATTAAAGGATGTGAATGTATATAATTTACCATCAATAAATTATTATAATGACTTTAGTTTTATTAAAGTAAATAAAAAATGGGAAACAGACACTTTTATTAATAAATTATTAAATGATATGGGTTATATTAATTATTTAACACCTAAAGATATATTTAATGAGGAAACAGATGAAACATTATTTTATCAAATGTTGGAAATAACAGATATTAATAAGAATGAAAAAATTAATTGTATATTTATATTTTTTTATACAGAGAATGAGGTAATACCAAATAATTTATCTGAAAGTTTATATGATAATAAGATATGGGGTAATATAATATATCCATATAGAAATAGTAATGAGATAGTTACATTTAATAATGAAAATAACAATGTTGGTTATTTAAATAAAAATGAAAATAAAATAGAAATAAACTTTGATAATGTGGAATACATTAATTTTTTGGATAAGATATTATATAATTATTATTTGGAGAGTAATATTAGTGATTTAAATAACACAAAAATATTTAGTAAATCATTAATATCAAATTCGGAATTTGTTAAATTAAATAATGAGGAGGTAGTTATTGTTAATTTAAATGAGATATGTGTAAAACAAAATAATAATATTAATAATGGTTTATTTGATAAATTAAATACTTTTAGAATGAATAAATTTAATGTAAGTAGTAATACAGCAAATTATTTTTCATTAACAAGTGATGATAAATTAAATTATAATAATATGAAAATATTTAATAATAGTGAGAAATATAGTGTGTATTATAATTATTTAAAAAATAAGAAAATAGTAGAACAATATTATATTAATAACACTATTTCTATTCAGGATGTTAATTTTAATTTGGTTAATAAAAATATTAGAAAGATTTTAATTACAATAACAAATGAGATAATAAAACCTGATTTTGTTTATGAATTGGAAATATATAATATTTTACAAAATAATAATGAATTAATGTTTGATGGTAATAATATTTTAAATTTACTTAATGAAGTAATAAATACTAATACATATTATTCAAATTTATATAGAATAGTATTTAAGTTTGATAATAAGATATATTATATAATTATGAATTTAGTGTTTTATAATTGTGATAATTTATATACATATGAGAACAAAACATTTGTTAATAATTGTTATTTAATTGAAAATTTTTGTTTGGAACCAACATTTTATAATTTAACTAATGAGTATAATATTTATCAGAATATAAATAATTTAACAACAGAAAATTCAAAATATTATTATTACTTTGTGGATTATGACAAAATATCAAATGTTAAGAGTGATTATAATAGAAGAATGATAAATCATTTTTATATGAATGTTTCTAATATTAATATAAATTTAAAATATGATGAAACTATTATTAGTAATATAATAAATATTTTACCATTATTGATAAATAATATAATTTATGATATTGTATTAATTAATACATATTATGTAGAATTAAAAAATAATATTTATAATCTTCCATCAACTTTAGTATTATCAATAATTTTAGATAATAATATTGATACAATATATATTGATGAAGAGATAATTGGGGGTAATAGATATAAAAATATAAATTTAACAGATAATGTTGATAAAACAAAAAATAAAATAATAGAATTATTAAACTTGGGTGATGAATATTTAACATCGTCATTTAGCTTATTAATAAAAGTTTATGAAGAATATAGAATAAATTCATTTGAGAGTGATATTTTAATTAAGATAGTTAATGAAGATGCATCAGAGGAAATAATAAAGATATTTGATTATAAAAATGGAGAGGGAGAATTATATGAGGGTTATACTATAGTTCCAAGAGTAATGATAATTAATTATTATAATTTTTATACAATGAATATATTTTTTGATGTATTTAATAGATTGGATGAAAAAAATGCAATGATATTTGATAAGGATAATTTTTTATTAAAATTACATACAGAAATTTATAGTAAGAATTTGATAGAGTATGATGCGGAAAGATTAAAAACTGATGTTATACCAAATTTAGATGGAATAAATATAAATGAAAAATATGAAGAATATTATAATATTTATAAAACAGATTTAGAAAGTAATTATACTGTTTTTGTAGTAAATTGTGAAAATATAATTGTTTGTATAAATGATATAAAAATATTGATTGAAGAATTATTGGATATTGATAGAAGTGAAATTAATGATAGACAAAATATAATAGATATGATAAATGGTTTAATTATTAATTGTATTAATTTGTCAGAAAATAATCGTGAATTATATTTAACATATAGTGAAACAATAACAAACATTAATGATTTATTAAAAGAAATACAAAATGTGGATATTAATACATCAAATGAAAAATTAGTAAATTTAAAATCATCTTGTATTTATATTATAAAATATTTTTATTGTAGAATTAAGATAGTAGAAGAAATATATTTATTAAATAATGAATTAGTTAGTAATATTAACATATATAATAATTATTATACAAATTATAATGAAATATTAAATAATATAAATTTAAGTTTAACATTTGAAGATGATAATATAAAAAAGGTTGATAGATGTATTAAAATATTATTTTTTAAAGGTTTTACAGATAAGATATTAGAACAAATGATACTTACTTATAATGAAAAAGTTTCATTAAATACATATGATTTTAGTAAGGATAATATTGAAAATTTGGAGAATGAATTAAATGGAAATGTTGAATGTATTGAATTATTTAAGATGATAATTAATTTTTTAAAATTATGTGTTTATAAACAAAAAAAGTGTGATGAATTAAATGAGATAATTAGTAATAATGTTGTAATAGAACAAGATTTTAATGAAATTAATAGTTATGAAGTGTATATTGATAGAATAAGTCAATTAAAAAATATGTCAATTAATGATTTTAATGAGAATTATAATGAAAATATTAATTCGGTTAATATAAAAAGCGATACACAAGTTAATGAAGATATAAATAGTTTATATACAGAAAGTAATGTGATTGTTAATGAGAATGAATTATTAATGTTAAATTATAATTATTTAAATACAGAGTATGTATTTATTGATAAAAGTTAATTTTTTTATTTTTTGTATCTTATATGTTTAATATATAATATTGGTGTTTTTTATAAAAAAAAAATTGAAAAATAATTACTTTTAATGATTAAAAATTAAAGTATTAATACTTATTTATCAATTTCTATAAAGTCATGAGCGTTTTCAGTAAATTAAATGAAGACCCTTTGGGTGCTATTGGAGAATATCTTTCTCCTAAAAATTTTCTTCAATTACGTCTTACTTCTAAAGAGATTTATAGTGAAACAAAGAAATTTGAGTTTCTTAATCTTAATAATAAATATTCACTTGAATTTTATAAAGATAAAGAATTCCGTAATAGAGTTCTTTCTTCTATTGACGACCCATCAAAGAAATTATCTTTGGATTTGAGGCATTGTGAGAATGTGATCGATGTGAGTGCTCTTGGTGGTGTCCATACTTTGAATTTGTTTAAATGTGTCAATGTGAGCGATGTGAGTGCTCTTGGTAGTGTCCATACTTTGAATTTGTTCTATTGTGACAATGTGAGAGATGTGAGTGCTCTTGGTGGCGTCCATACTTTGTATTTGTATGGCTGTCGCAATGTGAGTGATGTGAGTGCTCTTGGTGGCGTCCATACTTTGGATTTGGTTCATTGTAAGAATGTGAGTGATGTGAGTGCTCTTGGTGGCGTCCATACTTTGAATTTGAGCTATTGTGTCAATGTGAGCGATGTGAGTGCTCTTGGTGGCGTCCATACTTTGGAATTGTTTCGTTGTGTCAATGTGAGCGATGTGAGTGCTCTTGGTGGCGTCCATACTTTGAATTTGAGTGGCTGTCGCAATGTGAGTGATGTAAGTGCTCTTGGTGGCGTCCATACTTTGGAATTGGTTAATTGTGAGAATGTAAGCGATGTGAGTGCTCTTGGTGGCGTCCATACTTTGGATTTGAGGTATTGTGTCAATGTGAGTGATGTGAGTGCTCTTGGTGGAGTCCATACTTTGAATTTGTTTAAATGTGTCAATGTGAGCGATGTGAGTGCTCTTAGTAGTGTCCATACTTTGAATTTGTGTGGCTGTTGCAATGTGAGTGATGTAAGTGCTCTTGGTGGCGTCCATACTTTGGATTTGAGTTGGACTAAAGTGAGAGATGTGAGTGCTCTTGGTGGCGTCCATACTTTGAATTTGAGCTATTGTGAGAATGTGAGCGATGTGAGTGCTCTTGGTGGTGTCCATACTTTGGATTTGTGGTATTGTGTCAATGTGAGCGATGTGAGAGCTCTTGGTAATGTTGTTAATTTGATTGTATAAATATATAATATTGGTGTTTTTTTATAATAAAAAAATTGAAAAATAATTACTCTTAATGATTAAAAATTAAAGTATTAATACTTATTTATCAATTTCTATAAAGTCATGACCGTTTTCAGTAAATTAAATGAAGACCCTTTGGGTGCTATTGGAGAATATCTTTCTCCTAAAAATTTTCTTCAATTACGTCTTACTTCTAAAGAGATTTACACTGAAACAAAGAAAATTAAAGTTCTTAAACTTAATAAGAAATATTCACTTGAATTTTATAAAGATAAAGAATTCCGTAATAGAGTGCTTTCTTCTATTGACGACCCATCAAAGCAATTATCTTTGGATTTGAGTGGCTGTCGCAATGTGAGAGATGTGAGTGCTCTTAGTGGCGTCCATACTTTGGAATTGGATCATTGTAAGAATGTGAGAGATGTGAGTGCTCTTAGTGGTGTCCATACTTTGAATTTGAGTGGCTGTCGCAATGTGAGTGATGTAAGTGCTCTTGGTGGCGTCCATACTTTGAATTTGTGTGACTGTCGCAATGTGAGTGATGTGGGTGCTCTTGGTGGCGTCCATACTTTGAATTTGAGTGGCTGTTGCAATGTGAGTGATCTGAGTGCTCTTGGTGGCGTCCATACTTTGAATTTGAGGTGTTGTAACAATGTGAGCGATGTGAGTGCTCTTGGTGGCGTCCATACTTTGGATTTGAGCTATTGTTCTAATGTGAGCGATGTGAGTGCTCTTGGTGGTGTCCATACTTTGGAATTGGTTTATTGTAAGAATGTGAGAGATGTGAGTGCTCTTGGTGGCGTCCATACTTTGAATTTGTGTGGCTGTCGCAATGTGAGTGATGTAAGTGCTCTTGGTGGTGTCCATACTTTAAATTTGAGATGTTGTCATAATGTAATTGATGTGAGTGCTCTTGGTGGTGTCCATACTTTGAAATTGGTTAATTGTAAGAATGTGAGCGATGTGAGTGCTCTTGGTGGCGTCCATACTTTGAATTTAAGTTGGTGTGACATGGTGAGTGATGTGAGTGCTCTTGGTGGCGTCCATACTTTGGATTTGAGGGAATGTTTTAATGTTTCAAATATGATGGCTATTAGTGACGACTTTGGATTTGAAATGTTGTATTAATGTTTCGGATGTGAGAGCTCTTGATAATGTTGTTAATTTGATTGTATAAATATATAATATTGGTGTTTTTTATAATAAAAAAATTTAAAAATATTGATAATTTTAATCCAGAAAGATTAAAGAAAAGTGCGGTTTTAGCTTATCCATTAAATGATAGACCAAGGAAAAATAAAGATATAAAAAGTGTAAAATTTTATCAGAATTTAATAAAAAATAAAAAGGATATATCACCAATATGATTAATATATAAAAATAAAAAGTATATATTATTGGATGGATCTCATAGAATAGTAGCAAGTTATATAGAAAATAAAAATATATTAATGCTTTTATTATAAATAATAAAAATTGAAATAAATTAAAATTATTAGTTGTATAATGCTATTGAGTATTCAGAATGTCAAATAATTTTAAAGAAGGCTTCGCAGAGAAAATATTTTATATTATATTATTAAATAAGGATAATAATACATTTGATGTAGAAAAAATAGTAAAAATATTAGATATTGATAAAAATGAATTTATTGATTATTGTAAAGATAATGAAAGATTAATAATTACAGAAAATGAGGAAGAAACATTAATTGATATTAATAATAATTATATAACAGATGAAACTAATTATCAAGTGTATTTAATAAATATATGGAAAGAAGGAATAATAAAATTTTTAAAAAAAAATAATAATATAAAAAGTTCAGAATTAGCAAATATTATTAAAAGACCAAATGAATTATTAAAAATAATAAAATTTGAAGATATTTTAAAATTTGATTATAAAAAAAGATTTTTAATAATTAATGAAGATAGTATTAAAATAATAAAATATAAATTTACTCCAGAAGAATTAGAAGAGTTACATAATGAATGGTTAAATAATATTGAAAATTATTTACAAGCACAAGATGATATACAAATTTCTTTAGTATTGTTAGGTTCAATTATTAAAAAACCAAACAATTTAGGTAAAAATCAAAAATTAATTGATATAATAAAAAATGATAGAAGATTTGAATTAATTGAAAATAAAAAGCATAATAGTTTAACAAAAATTAGATTATTTAATCATAAAAAAAATATTATTATTCCTTCACCTGGTTTTACTAATTTAAATCATAATAATAAAAAAAATGAATATAAAATAAAAGTAAAAACTAATTCAATGATAAATTCATCAATTAATAATTATTATGATACTATCAATAAACTTTCACCAATATCTATACAAGCTCAACATTCACCATCATATGGAAGAACTCATCATTCACCATCATATGGAAGAGTTCAACATTCACCATCATATGAAAAAACTCATCATTCACCATCATATGGAAGAACTCAACATTCACCATCATATGGAAGAACTCAACATTCACCATCATATGGAAGAGTTCAATATACAAGAATATATGAAAGAGTTCAACATTCACAAACGTTAGATAATAATTTATATTTAAATAAAATTAAACACATATCTAACAAATATTAAATATTTAATTATATTTTATAATAAATAAAATATTTTTAATATAATTAAATAATTAAAAATGCAATTAATGGTCTTGAATGATTAAAATATTTATGTAAAAAAAAGAAAAAGTTAAGAAAGTCATTTAAAAGATTTTAAATTTCACTAAATATAAAAACATAACTTTTTATTTACATAATAATATTAAAAAAATAGAAATATATGGAATTGAATTAAATTTAGATAATTTACTTAATAGTATTAAAAAATTATATATTTTTAATTATAAAAAAGAATTAAATAATCTTTCGAATTCAATAGAATATTTAGAATTAAAAAATTATAATTTAAAAATAAAAAAAATACCAAAAATCTTAAAAGTATTAAATGTAATAAAGATTATAAATATATTGATGATTTTAAAAATTATGAAGTTATAACACAATAAATAATTGAAATTTTTATATATAATATTATAAAATAATTTAAAATGGAAAATAATTACTGGACGGTAGATGAATGGTTAATATTTAAACCTGATTTTAATGAAGAATTTAAAAAATATTATGATGTAATTAATAAATATAAAAAGATTATATTTAGTAATTATAATGACCCTTTAATGTCTTTAGAAACAAATAATAAATATAAAGAAGATTATAAAAATAATTATAGTAGAAGTAACTTTAATAAAAAAATAGATTTATCAAATAATATTCATTTGACACAATTAACTTTTGGATGTTATTTTAATAAAGAAATAGATTTATCAAATAATATTCATTTAACACATTTAACTTTAGGATATTGTTTTAATAAAGAAATTAATATTCCATTAAATGTTAAAAGTTTAACTATGTTATGTTGTGATAATCAATATATAATAGATAATTTACATAATAATATTGAAGAATTAATAATAGATGAAACTAATTTAAATTTAGATAATTTACCAAATAGTATTAAAAAACTATATATTCATAATTTTTATAATAAAGAATTAAATAATCTTCCAAACTCTATAGAATATTTAGAATTAAATAATTATTATTTAAAAATAAAAAAAAAATACCTAAAAAACTTAAAACTATTAAATGTCATACATATTATAAATATATTGAAGATTTTAAAGATTATGAAGTTGTTTTAGTTCCAATAGATTTATTATTAACAGTAATATTAACAGATTTGGAATGTATGGTAAATTTTTGGCTTTTATAAATATTTTTAATGAGAGTTCCTAATTCTCGTTTATTTTTATCTTGATTAATCTACAACATCAATAGATTTCCAATAAAGAATGATATTACGAATATTATCAAATATATTTTTATGAAATAGATAATAAAAAAATTGATTTAAATTATATATTATCATTTAATTAAATATTAACTAAAAAAGTTAAAAATAGTTAATATATAATTTATAATTAATATTATATAATGGTAAAATATATGTGTGAAAATTGTTTAAAAGAATTTAAACAAAAGTCTCATTATGATAAACATAAAATAAAAAAAAATCCTTGTCAAAATAATAATAAAAAAATAGAAGAAATAGTTATAAATATTATGGAAAAAAAAAATAATATTAATAATGAGGTTAAAATAAAATTATTAAATAATGATTGTTTAAAAGAATTAGAAAATATAAAAGATGAAACAATTGATTGTATAATAACGGATCCACCATATTTTATTGATAAATTAGATAATAATTGGTCTTCAGAAAAAATTAAAAAAGATAAGAAAAATAGTCATATTAAACATTTACCAAAAGGTATGAAATTTGATAAAAAACAAGTTATAAAATTATATGAATTTTATTATGAATTATCAAATATATTAATAAAAAAAATAAAACCAGGAGGATATTTTTTATCATTTTCATCCCCAAGATTATATCATTCAATTGCGATGGCTTGTGAAATGAGTGGTTTTGAAATTCGTGATATGATAAATTGGGTTTATACTCAATCAATGCCTAAAGGTATGTCAGTAAATCATATAATAGATAAAATGGATAAAACTGAAGAAGAAAAACAAAAAATAAAAAAGGAATATGATAATTTTAAAACACCAATGATAAGGTCTTGTTTTGAGCCAATATGTGTTGCAATGAAACCGATTAATGGAACATTTATTATAAATGAATTAAATTTTAAAACTGGATTAATTAATTTTAATAATAAAGTAGGTATAAATAATGATAAGGTTCCTGCTAATATTATAACAATTGATGAATTTAATGAAATTTATGATAAAAATTTTTTAGTATCAAAACCTAATAAAAAAGAAAAAAAAGATTATAATACACATATTACTGTTAAACCATTAGCTATTATAGAACATATTATGAAAATATTTAGTAAAGAAAATTCATTAATATTGGACCCATTTATGGGTAGTGGAACTACTGGTGTTTGTTGTAAAATGAATAAACGAAATTTTATAGGAATTGAAATAAATAAAGAATATTATGAAATTTCTAAAAAAAGAATAGATGAAATATTATAATTTATTTTTATATTTTTCTAATATTTTAATATAATTAATTATTTGTTCTTTTGTTAATTCTATTTCATTTGATTTTAATAATTTGTTTAATTTATTTGGTAAAGGCATTTTAGTTAAACTATCAAAAAATAAATAATCATCTTTATATTTACTTTGAATTGGTGGTTGTAATATTAAATTATTTTTAGAATTATCAATTGAACCAGGATTTTTATGTCCTAATTGCCATTTATCATTATTAACATTTATATAATCATTTTGTATTGTTGATTTTATTTTATTAATTTCTAAATTTAATTCTGTTTTATTTTCATTAAATTTAAAATTTTTTCTCATTTTATGTTTATTTGATAATTGATATGGATAAATAATATATAATTTTCCTTTTTCAAAACCACTATTTGTTAAAATTCCCCACTGTGAATGTTTATTAAATAATTGAATACTATCCGATGTTATTATATTAAATTTATTAACAAAATCATCACAAGTTTTACGATTCCAATATTTATATGGATTATATAACATAGCTGATAAGGCTTTTCCATTTTTACTATTTATTTTTGGAGGTTTTAGATTATTTTTTTCACAAAATATTTTAAATTTATTTGGATAATCATTTTTTAATTCTATAATTTCATTAATATTTATTAATTGATAATCGTTATTTTTATTTAAATCTATTTTTTGAATATTATTTATTAAATATTCAACATTATTATTATCATTCATTTTTATTAGATTTATATTTTTAAATAATAGTTTATATTATTTCAATTTTTTATTATATTATTTTTAATCACTAAAATATATAACATTGTCATCTTTATAAAAAAAGATGTTTAGTTCCAATAGATTTATTATTAATGGTAATATTAACAGATTTGAAATGTATGGTAAATTTTTGGCTTTTATAAATATTTTTAATGAGAGTTCCTAATTCTCGTTTATTTTTATCTTGATTAATCTTCATCAATAGGTTTCTAATAAAGAATAATATTATGAATATTATCAAATCTATTTTTATAAAATTTTTATATTATTAAATAAAAATTGAAAAATAATAATTATTTAAATTAAAGTAAATAAAAATGGAAAATAAAAAAAATAGTGATGATATTAATAATTTAATAAATGAAACAAAAAAATTATCAATTAGTAATAAAAAAGAGAAAACTAAAATTATAAATAAAGGAACAGGAGCTGGTGGTTCAAAAACAAAACTGTATGGTAAAAAATTTGAAGAAAAAACAAATAATCAAAAAAAATTATTAGATGATGGATATATAAAAAGTAGTTTTTTAAAAAAAATAAAAAATAAATATGATTATTATTTAGTAAAAAAATTTAATGATAAAACAGTTGTATTTGTATCACAAAATGAATTAAAGAGATATATGAAAAATAAATATAATATTGAATTATTTAGATGTTTAGATGAGGCATATATTATTGAATATAATAAAGGTAAAAAAGTTATTAAAATATTAGAGAAAAAAGAGCAGAATGTAAGTGGTTCAGTTGAAACAAAATTATGGAGTGGTCCTTCATTAAAAAGAGAATATGAAATAGTATTAGGTGATGAATTTGAAGTTCATTATGGTTTTAGTGTTAGTAATTATTTGAAAGATAAATTAACATCAAATGAAAAAAAATATGTAATATTAAATAAAATATTTAATGAAAATAATATTTTAGTATTATTTGGAGATGATAAAGATTATTTTGAAAAATTAGATAATTGGATTAATAATTTTTTATAATAACTTCATTTGTTTTTGATTCTGGATTTTTTGAGTTTATTGCTCTTCTACATACAATAGAATTAATGTTATATTTATTATTATTAAAATTATCTCTAACTAATTTTACATCAGCATTACTTAACATAATTTTTTTATTTGTTTCTGTTAAATTATGTATTAATTTAAACAAGTTATTATGATTATCAATATTAAAACCATTAACAGTATATTTAACAAATGAGCTTTCTTTTTCAGGAGCATATGGAGGGTCAAGATATACAAAATCATTTTCTTTTATTTTATTTAGTGATGTATTAAAATCACAACATTCAAATATAACATTTTGAATTAATTCGTGTATTTCATCTAAATGTTTTTTATTAATAATTTCTGGATTTTTATAATGTCCGTAAGGAACATTAAAACCATTTGGTCCAACTCTAAAAACACCTCTAAAGCAAGTTTTATTTAAAAATATAAACATAGAAGAACCAATTATATTATTTTTATCAGTTGAACTTAGATTATTATATTTATTTCTAATCCAATAATAGTAATTTTCTTTATTTATTTTTGCTTCATCAATATTTTGGGGTTTTCTATTTAATTTTCCATTATCGCAAGAATTAAATTCGGTTATTAATTCTTGTATTTTATCATATAATTCATTATGTTTAGATTGAATATTTTTATATATATGAATTAAAGGTTCATTTAAATCATATGCATATATATTTCCATTTATTTTAATAATATTATTTTTAACATATGATAATAATGTGAATAAAACACTTCCACCACCTAAAAATATTTCTTGATAATTATTTATTTCAATAGGAAAATTAGTAATAAGTTTATCTAAAATTTGTGTTTTTCCACCAACCCATTTTAAGATAGGTTTAGGTATATTTATTTTGTTTATATTATTATCTTTTACAAGTTTTTTTTCATAAATAATATTTTCTTTAATATCTAATTTTTTTATTTTTTCTTCCAATTTTTTATCAATAATATCATTTAATTTATCTTCATTAATACAAGGTGTTTTTCTATTTTTATGTTGTTTATAGTTTGAATTTCTTTTAAATTGTTTTCCACATAACTCACAACTAAATTCAGTCATTTTTAGTTATTATATATAATATAGATTATAATACATAATTCAATTTTTTATTATATATTTTTAATAATAAGAATATATAAAAGTAAAAATAAACAAAGTAATTAATCCTGTAAAATATAAATAATTATAATATGATTTATCTTTTTTTTAATTATATTCTACTTTGTTTTTTCTATTACTTATTTTATCTTTATTTTTTAAATTATAAAGTTTATTATAAATTTTTTTATATTCATTATTAGTAGTATTATATTTTGTTAATTATATCTACAACTTTTATTAAAATCATTTTATATTTGTAATATTTAATATAAAATAATCAATTTTTATAAATAGTTTTAATTTTTGATTATGAAGTTATTTATAATTAAAAAATTGAAATAATTTATATATATTAAAATTAAATAATAAAAATGGAAAATAATTACTGGATTGTAGATGATTTGTTAATATTTAAACCGAGATTTAATGAAGAATTAACAAATTATTATGATGTGATAAATAAATATAATAAAATAATATTTAGCAATTATAATAATTTACAAAAAACAATAAAAACAAATAATAATAATGATTATGACGATGATGAAGAATACATTTGCAGTTATTTTAATAAAGAAATAGATTTATCAAATAACATAAATTTAACACATTTGCATTTAGGACTAATTTTTAATCAAAAAATAAATTTATTAAAAAATATAAATTTAACACACTTAACAATCAATCAAAATTTTAATAAAAAAATAGATTTATGTGGCAATGTTAATTTATTATATTTAATTTTTGGAATACGATTTAATCAAGAAATAAATTTATTAAATAATATAAATTTAATACATTTAACTTTTGGATTTTGTTTTAATCAAGAAATAGATTTATCAAATAATATAAATTTAACACATTTAACTTTTGGAGATAGTTTTAATCAAAAAATAGATTTATCAAACAATATTCCATTAACACATTTAACTTTTGGAGACAAATTTAATCAAGAAATAGATTTATCAACAAATATAAATTTAATACATTTAACTTTTGGAGATAAATTTAATCAAAAAATAGATTTATCAAATAATATTAATTTAACACATTTAACTTTTGAATGTGAATTTAATCAAGAAATAGATTTATCTAATAATATTAATTTAACACATTTAACTTTTGGACGGAGATTTAATCAAGAAATAGATTTATCAAATAATATTAATTTAACACATTTAACTTTTGAAAATGATTTTAATAAAAAAATAGATATTCCATTGAGTGTTAAAAATTTAAATATATATGGAAATAATAATCAATATATAATAGATAATTTACATAATAATATTGAAGAATTAAAAATATATGAAGCAAATAATTTAAATTTAGATAATTTACCAAACAGTATTAAAAAAATATATATTGAGAATTATAAAAAAGAATTAAATAATCTTCCAAATTCAATTGAATATTTAGAATTAAAAAAATATAAATTAAAAATAAAAAAATTTCCTAAAAAACTTAAAACAATTAAGTGTGATAAAAAATATAAATATATTGATGATTTTAAAGATTGTGAGATTATTTATGATTAAAAATTGAAAATTTATTTATAATATTATTAAATTTTTTTATAATAAATAATAATATTTAATCAGTAAAATGTATAACATCACCATCTTTATAAAAGAAAAGTTGTTTAGTTCCAATAGATTTATTATTAACAGTAATATTAACAGATTTGGAATGTATGGTAAATTTTTGGCTTTTATAAATATTTTTAATGAGAGTTCCTAATTTTTGTTTATTTTTATCTTGATTAATTTGCATCAATAAAAATTATATTATCAAATCTATTTTTATAAAATTTATTTCTATTTTTATATAGAAATTGATAAAGATAATAAATACTATTATATGTTTATTTTATAAATTTTTAATAGTTTATAAAATAGTAAAGAACATAATAAGTAATAAAAATATATTATATAAAAATTGATTTATATAATTTTTATTATTAATAAAATAAATATAATGAAAAAATTAAAAAATTATAGATATTATCAAAAAGAAACTGATGATAATATTTATAATGAATTACAAAAAAATAATAAATGTATTGTTAAAATGTTTTGTGGAACTGGTAAATCTTTAATTATGAAAAAATGTAAAATTAATAAAAATCAAAAATTAATTGTTTATGTTTTTCCTTCATTAGCTTTAATAGAACAATTTAATTCAGATTATATGTTTGATTTTAATAAACAATTTTTATTAAAAATTTCAAGTGAAGATGATTCAACTACCAACCCAAAACTTATTAAACAATTTTTAAAAATTAAAGAAAATAAAATTATTTTAATTACATATCAAAGTTTTAATGTTTTATTAGATAATTTAAAAAAAATTAAAATTGACATATGTCATTTTGATGAAGCACATCATTCTGTTGGTGAAACATATCAAAATTTAATTTTTGAAAATGAATTAATTAAAAAACAAATATTTTATACTGCAACACCAAAAAATACTAATGGAATACAAATGTATGATAAAGATGATTTAGAAGATAATATGTGTGGTAATTTAGTTTATGACTATTCTTATTTAAAAGGAACATTAGAAGATTATTTAAATCCATTTACTATACAATTAGATTTTTATGCTGAAAATACTAATAATTCAATATTTGAAACAATAGCAAGAACTGTTTTATCCACTAAAAATAACCGTGTATTAACTTTTCACGCTGATGTTAATACTGACCGTGATTATTCTGTTATTAATTTTGTTAATCAAAAAGATTTTATTATTTCATTCAATAAAATTTTAAATACAGAATTTCCAGATAAAAAAGAATTATATAAAAAAATAACTTTTATTGCTTTACACGCTAAAAATTCTAAAAAAAGAAAACAAATTTTAAATGATTTTGATAATACTGAAGATAATGAAATTTTTATTATTTCATCTTGTGAAACTATTGGTGAAGGTGTTGATACAAAAAATGCTAATATGTGTGTATTTGTCGACCCTAAATCTTCTTATGTTAAAATTATCCAAAATATTGGACGAATTGTTAGAAAACAATATGGTATTAAAAAAGATAATTCTACCATTTTAATTCCTTGTTGGGTTAATAAAGAAAAATATTCATTATGTAATAATGATGTTAATAAATGTGATGAATTAATAAGAGAAGACCTTTCTAAAGGTGGTAATTGGAATGGTATTTTAAATGTATTAAGCGCTTTAAAACAAGAAGACCCTGAAATTTATGATATATGTTTAAATTATCCTAATACTTATTCACCTACTGAAATTAAAGCAAATATTAAAAAACAAGGATTTAAAATTATTGATAAAATTGATAATGGTGAATTAGTAAAAAGTTTAAATTATTTAGATAATACAATTCAAGAAAATGATTATAAACAAATTGATAATGAAGATGATAAAATTTTAAAAATATCAAAAAATGTTAATAAATGTATTGAAATACATACAAATTCAATTGAAACTCCTATTGAATATTATAATAAAAAAAATATAGATAATGGAATTTTACGACTTTATAAAACAACTGAAAATGATAAAAATATTTATCAACCAATTATTAATAAAGAAAATAATATTAATGATAATGAAAAAATTAATAAACCAAGAAAAAAAAATAGATTTAACATTAATCCACATACAAATGATGATGTGAAAGTTTTATGGAATATTAAAAATTTTAATGTTAATAAAAATATTAATAATTGTATTATTGATTGTGAAGTTATTTTCAAAAAAGATAAATGGAAAAATAATTTACAAAGTGTTAAAGAATATATTGATGTTAATAATAAAATACCATCAACAATTGATAAAAATGAAAAAATAAAATCATTAGGAACTTGGTTAAGCAATCAAAAAATATGTTATAACGAAGATATAACACAATCAAAATATATTATGAAGGATAAAGAAATACATAAATTGTGGAGTGAATTTATTAATGATGTGAAATATAAAAAATATATGGATTTAAATGAAAAATGGAAAAATGATTTACAAAGTGTTAAAGAATATATTGATGCCAATAATAAAATACCATCAACACACGATAAAAATAAAGAAATTAAAATATTAGGAAAATGGTTAAGTCATCAAAAAGCAAATTATGATGCAGATATAACACAATCAAAAGAAAGAATGAAAGATAAAGAAATTCATAAAATATGGAGTGAATTTATTAATGATGAAAAATATAAAAAATATATTGATTTAAATGAAAAATGGAAAAATGATTTACAAAGTGTTAAAGAGTATATTGATAA